>Ga0208148_1000107_pt1 | contig 32536 bp, 51 predicted proteins | sample DEB08_DNA_16_FD_184525 | JGI IMG/M metagenome (GOLD analysis project Ga0208148, IMG submission 184525) | Aqueous microbial communities from the Delaware River and Bay under freshwater to marine salinity gradient to study organic matter... | ecosystem: Environmental > Aquatic > Marine > Coastal ...
CCAATACCAACATTGCCGTCCACTAAAGTCATCACATCGGCATTAGCGCCGGCAGTTTTAATCCTAAACCGTATTTCTCCATCGTTGGAATCATGGTAGAACATATTAATACCAGCAAAGAAGTTGTTGCTGTTATCTAAAGCATAAATTCTTCCGAGATAATCACCTGCTGACGGCGAAGCAGTTGAATTGCTAAAAGCTAAATCAGCGCCATTACTGTCTTTTAAACTCAACAAATAAGCTGGCGAACTAGTACCAATACCAAGACGGCCACCACTGTCTATGCTCATGGCTTCTGCGTTGTTGACACGGAAGTCCATAGAATCTGTACTATGGCTATACCTAATTCTGCCTCTTAGTGGGTCGCCACCAGTTGTCCCATCGGCAAAGATTATCGCACCCTCGCTAGATGTTCCGCTTACTATTGAAATTCCAGTGTCGGCAGAAGTTAAAACAACAAGGTCATCAGCTTTTGAGTTGTAAGAAGTAGGACTACTAGTACCAATACCCAAAGACTCAGCAGAAGCATCCCAGAAGAACTTTGGAGTCGTGCCAGTGTCTTCGTAGAAGGAGATGTCGCCGTTGGTAGCAACTTTCATTGCATTACCTGAGCCAACTTTCATAGTAATGGGGTATGAATTAGCGAAAGACTCACCAGTGCTGAGAATTAAACCGTCAGTAGTCCTATCATCGTGATTCCAATAAAGACCAGAACCAGCACCCAAAACAATGTTGTTTGTTACTCCAGCTCCAGTCGCTGATAAATTTAGTTCAGCGTTAATGGATGTTGTTACAGTCAGCCCATCCATTGTGGCTGTGCCAGTAACGTCTATGCCTGTGGCGGTTGTGGCGAGTTTAGGAGTTGCCCCACCGTCATAAAAAAGTTTAACAGCGCCATCAGAATTAGCATGAATCATTGCCTCTGACCCATCAGGTTTGCGAACCCTAAAGTCGTTGGCATCAATTTGTAAATTACCTGTGCCGTTATCTACGATATAACTACTAGTGCCATCATGGTAAATCTCAAGATCGTTAGAGTTACCAAACGTAGCCTTGTCATTATCACCAAGAGACAAACCATCAGCCGTGACTATGCCTGTGAAGGTTGGGGAGTTAGGACTAATAGCAGTGTCTTGCCAAGCAGAGCCGTTGTAGACACGCATGACATCAGACGTAGTGTTGAAATACAGCGCACCAGTTAATAAAGCATTGCCGTCATTGTCTAGTGTAGGGTCTGAGGCTTTATCGCCTAAGTAGCGGTCATCAAACTGGTCGTAGCTTGAGGCAGCAGCGTTGGCAGAGTTAAGCGCATTCGTCTCTGAGGTAGAAGCATTAGAAGCTGATGTCGCTGCATTAGACTCAGAGGTTGACGCAGCGGCAGCAGAGGCAGCAGCAGATGTAGCAGAACCCAAGATTGAGTCTGTGTAGGCTTTAGTCGTAGCGTCTGCTGCGTCTGTAGGAGTGCCAAGACCTGTAATCTTGTTAGTACCCATTGCAATAGCACCGGACATCGTACCACCCGAAAGTGGAAGTCCTGTGCTGTCTGCTGCATCAACGTAGGCTTTAGTTGCTACGTCTTGCGCGAGGGTAGGATCAGCAACACTAACAATCTTATTAGCACCTAACGACAGCTGACCTGTCATTGTGCCGCCCGCTAACGGTAGCTTTCCCGCGAGGGAGTTAGTGACTGTAGTGTGGAAAGACGCATCATCGTTCAATGCAGCAGCTAGCTCGTTTAGAGTGTCTAGTGCAGCAGGTGCGCCGTCAATGACAGCCGCGATAGATGTATCTACATAAGTCTTAGTAGCAGCGTCAGAACCTGCAATAGGCTCAGCTACGTCTGTAAGGCGTGTGTTTGTAAAATCTACAGTGCCGTTAACGACTAGGTTGTTAACCGTAGATGTACCTGTAGAAGCCGTGACATTGCCTGTCAGGTCGCCTGTGACGTTGCCAGTGACGTTGCCAGTGACGTTTCCTGTTAAGTTACCTACTACATTGCCTGTTAGACCGCCTACAAAGCCCGTGGTCGCTGTTACTGTAGAACCCCTTACTGTTGATGGGGTAGTCGCACCAATGGGCGTAGAGTTGATTGAGCCGCCTGTAATAACTGCGTTATTAGACGCGAATGTACCGTTAGCTGTTAATGTGCCAGTAACCGTAGCTGTAGCAGTGGTAACAGTAGACGGATTAGTACCCAGTTCTACAATCTGTGTAGACGCATTCTCTGTGAATAGTCTTTTATCCGTGACGTTGACAGCGAGTTCGCCTTGAACCAAGTCACTTGTAGTTGGTACGGCTGAAGCAGTTGAGCTGTTCTTGGTTACTATCGTTGCCATGTTAAATTCCTGTAGTTACCACTTGGTTTTATGCGACCAGTATCTTGCAGATAGTTTTGAAGGGCTTGAGTCTTGAGCGTTATGCCTAGCGTAGTATGATTTCTTTCGCGCTTTGTCTTTGGCAGTCTTGGGATTGCTCCCTGCGCCCGTCACACCCTGCTGTCCAAATCGGACAGTCTTTACTTGATCACCAACTTTAGCCAATACAACATGGCTTTTGGTGGGATGATTAGGAGTCTTTTTGGGTTTGTTATACCCACTTAATCCGAGCCTGGTTAATTTCGGGTCTTTATTACGCATAAGATAAGGGGGCAGGTTTCCCTACCCCCATCTCCATTAGCCGTTAACAGCCATGATGAAACCGCTGTCAGGACGGTAAGTCTTGACACCGTACAGAGTATCAGCAGTATACAGTGTTCCGAGGAACTCCTGCTTGTACTGAGTCTGTGAACGTACTGACATCTGCTCTGCCAAGATCATAGTGTCTTGGTGGATGAGCATTGCTGCCTTGATTTCACCACCCGCTGAGTTGTTCGCAGCAGTTTCAGTGACAGGGCAGTTAGAAGTAACGTATACGTCAACACCGTATAGGCTACCGATCTTACCGTTCTGTACAGTCTGACCACCAACGAAGTCAGAAGATACATAACGCTCAACGCCCATGATTGCGTTACGCAGTGAAGGAGGAATAACAAACGCACGGTTGTCCATAGGGACATCGGCGTCATCCTGCTTCTGAATCAAAGCGCGGAAACAAGCATCAGTAAATACATCAGCAGTAGTAACCGTGTCATCAGCGTAGGCAGTCAGGCCAGTTGATGCGTCACAGTAGAACGCAGCAGAGTTAGTCCAAGCAGAACCATCGCCATCACCTAGTGACTTACCAAGCGTGAAGAGGTCTGTGTCTACCTGACGCGACAGAGCATAACCCGCATCAGATGTGTAGAAATTACGGAGTGAAGCAAGCGCTTGAGTCTCTGTAATATCTTCGATGATGCGTGAGTACTCGTAGTGCTTGTCAATTGCAACTTGCACTTCGCTCTCTGTGTTGCTTTGGATTGTGACAGCAGTTGCTGACGCTTTCGCGTACGCATCGCCACGGATAGGAGCAGGAATATGGATGATGTCACCCTTCTTGCCTGTCATACCCATTTTCTTGACTAGGTTCGCGAGGATGAGGTTCTTCTCATACGCCGCACGAATCTCGTCACTCCAAATTTCAGGAATAAATGTAGCAGCAGTAGTGTTAGTTACTGCGCCGCCCATATTAGGATAAGTAGAAGTAGCCATAATAATCTCTCAAAGGTTAGCTTTTTACGCGACCTTCCTGATACGCCCTCATGATCTCATCAGACATCGATTGATAGCGTTGCGGGTTGGTTCGCATTAGTTCAATAATGTCGCTTCGTCTATAGATCTTTCTGCTTGGTGCTTCTGAACTTCCATTAGCACCGCCCGTTGAAGCTGCATTCAAAGTTTGTTTACGCTCTTTGCGCTCAACATCTACCGTCTGCTTCGCGATATCTTGAGTTGATTTCCAAGAAGAAAACAATTCATCTGCCGCGTCATAGTCGTATTTGTTGTTTGCTCGTTCGTATAACTCTGAACGGATCTTGCTGCCGACTACCCACTTCTGAAAGTTGGCGTCCATAGCAATCTCTTTAATGTCAGGATGCTTCTGCTGTAAAGCAGAAAGAGTCTGACTTTGTCGCATCTGATTGCCTAATTGCTCCAACTGTTTAATGGTTGGATGGTTTGCAATTTTGCTGTCAACTGCTTTATCGGGTTCAGCAAAGAAATCTATCTCTTCAGCCTGTTCCGGTTCGTTGACTTTGCTCTGATTAAGAATGAAATCATCTACAACTTTTCTTAGCTGACCTACTTCCTGACCTTGCTGACCGATGCGGGACTCTGCCTCTTGGTGCATCTTAATCAACTCAGCAGGAGTTTTTCCCCTGTAATGCTCGGGGGTGTCATCTACGGCTACCTCTTCAGTATTTTCCGAGACCGCTTCCTGTTGTACTTCTTCATCTACCTCGTTCGTCACTTCGTCAATAAGTTGTGCCACTATTAAACTCCTATGGAGACAAGACCAATTCTAAAAGCTACCCCGAAGGACTTTACGACTCGGCTACCTTGCGTTCGTGTTTAATCTTCGCCTGTCTATCTTTAGCCCATTTCATAGTAGCTCCCGGATAAGAACCGGAGATGGGGTCGAGTACCGACTTAACAGGTGAGATCATCTTACTACTAGCACCGCCACACTCAGGACAGTCACGCGTATAACCTTCAACCACCTTATCGCGGTTAACCATTGCCTCATGGACATGGCCTTCTGCGCATTGGAAATCAAAGATTATCAACATCACTGCTACCCTCTCGTAAGCGATCCACTGTAGATTCTAAGTTAAGTATGTAGGCCAAAATGTTTAACTGGCCTTTACGAAAGTTAAGATCATTCTCATCTTTCGTATACTCAACGCAATTAATGTGAGTAGCGTTAGTGGTTAGCTCCTCAACTAAATCTTTCCACCCTCGCGTTAAAAACATATCCGCGAGGTTGTCGTAATATTGTTCTGTTTCTTTATCCATTCTTCTTAGCCTTAACCTTAGCTTGTAGCTCGTGCAGAAGAATAGCGTGTTGCTTTTCTACGGACTCTAGACGCTTGTTTAGTCTATCTAGCACAGCGTTTATCTGTGTTACTACGTCCTCTAGCTCTCGTTTGGTGATCATTGCGGCATGGCCTTTACGGTATCAAGGTTCAGTTTTTTCTCTTTAAGCTGCGCATCAGCGATTTTAAGTCTGCGTTCAAACTCTTTATCATCTGCCGTGCCAACCTGAAGGTTAGACGTTACCGCTTTGATCTGATCAATCTCTAGCTCTACAGGTATTGCCTTCGTCTCTGCTGCGATCTTCTGCGCTCTGGCTTCTGACTCAGCAGCCTGTCCGTTCAGTGCGTTAGTCTGCGACTGTTGGAACGCCATCTGTGCTTGCATGCTTGCTTGTTGTGCTTGCTGAGCTTCAGGCGAAGGCTGACCTGCTTGCTGTAGAGTTTGTATTAGCTGCTCTCGGTTACTGAGGTTCATGTTGTCTATAATTGATTGAATCAACGCAGGATATAGCGGAGATTCAGGAGACATAGTCTGCAAAAGCTGAACCAACTGTGTAACCTCATACTCTCTCGCAATGATGCCAAGAGATGAAGTAACTTCAAACTTATAATCTGCTACCGGATATAGTTCGGGCTCAAACTGCATGTATCTGTGCGCAGCTTTAGTCACAAACGGTATTAAAAAAGACTCTTGGAAGTTAATTAACGTGCGTTTATGGCGCTTAATCACCGCACCAAGGGACATTGAAATGCCCGCTGCGGTAGCCTCGCCGTTAATTGACCCACCAACACCAACAGAGTCTATTGCGCCTGTGGCAGTCTGCACCATTCGCTGCAACTCACCTGCTTGCGCGAAGGTAATCTGATTGACTTGCCCAAAGTTAAACGGCTGTAGAATTTCCGCAGGATTACCGTTAGTAAGAATGATTTTCCCCGGTCTTACTTCAGGCTTTGCCCCGCGAGGTAAACGAGTTGCGTCCATTGCCATCATTGGGTGGACTGTTAAAGCCAGTGCATCGATCCTAGCCCGTAATTCTGCGTCTAATGCCTTCTGTGAGTTGTAACCCTTCTCACATACACCACGACCCCAGAACCGCGAAGGTACGATGTCCCAAGGAAACGCCACAACTGGGCGATCTTGCATCATGTACGGGTTCTTCTCCGCTTTCAGCAGAGTACCACCGTTAGCTATTACAACAATCGCCTCAACATAGAAGTCTGTGTCTTCTTCGGCGTCTGTTAGCTGTTCAACCTCTTCGTACTCTTCGTTATTCTCAAGTAAATAGCGTGGAACAAGTCCGTAATACTTGGTCAAACGAGTCTTATCGGTAGGCTGCGTGGTAAGTTCGTGGTCTGGATCTAGGTCTGTGTCAGGATACGCGAAGTTAAATGGTACATTCTTGTATACACCCTTCTCTTGTAGTTGTTCTATGGCGTGTGGTGAGACAAATTCATCAATCACTACACCCAAAGCGCTGTCTACGTCCACAGCAACGGGGTCAATCAAGAAGTTTTGAGGTAAAACAGGTCGTAGTTTCACGACTGTGCGGTCTGAGATGTTAACACCCACTGCTTGTAGCTGACCGTCCATAATTGGCTCGGTTGCAGGCTTCATCTCTTTGATTTCTTCTAGCACAATCTCTGCTATGCCTGTGCCAAAGACGGCTGCGTTGATCAAACACTCAGCCACGCCCTTGCGTATCTTGTTCGCTTTAAAGTCTTCCAATAGCTTTTCGCGAAGGTAGACTACGTCTTGCGTCTCTTGGTCAGAGATATCGTCCTTCATGTCAAAGAAACGACCACGACCAAACGTAGCTTCTTCAATCTCTGCGACTGAGGACTCTACGGCTTGTTGTAAGGCAGGGGATATGATCTGTGATCGTTCGGAATCTCGGTTACGGTCTTCGCTAGAGTAAATACCACGCCACAGACGGTAGTATTCGTCAAACTTCTGCTCGTAGTTAGTCTCGTAATGGTCTCGCCAATCGCGACATTTCTCCATTACCCACGACTCAAGAGTCTCTTCTATGCCAAACTTGTCTTCGTTGGATTCGAGCATCTTAATATCCTGATACTGAGTCTAGAACTTCAAACTCATCTACTTCAAAATCGTATGAGTAAGACACCTTGGCTAGTTGATCTATATAAGCCAAAGCGTCTACCATGTCATCGTGGGTTAAAGAATCTGGGAATTGGAAGATTTCATCCATGAATTGGATGTTCCACTCTCCCTTATTGAGGTTGCAGATTCCGTTCTCGAATCTACCTTGCAACGCCCACATAACCCTGTCGGTTTTCTTTTTGTTGCCGTGAGTTAGCTCCTCAACGCGAAAGAAGTTCTGATACTTCTTCATCAGGTCGGTAAGCGGCGACATAACAGCCTGTCGGGCAATGCCCTTCTCTATACCGACTGAGATTGGTTGGTAGTCTCTAACTATTTGAAATATCTTTTCGGCAGTAGCATTTAGCTCCCACCTACCACACACGATATCTTTTACCCACCAACCATACTCGCCTACCTTTACAATGGCAATAGCGGTATTGTCAAGCTTTTTATTTTTAGATTTGGCTTTGCCGACCTCTTCGAAGCCCGCGAGGTCAATTGCAACGTAGTAATCGCCAGTATCTGGCTCTTCGTCATCGAACCGAACCCACTCTTCTTTAAACATCTCAGAGCCGCGCGCCTCGAAAGACGCCATAAACTCTTGGCGAAACGCGAAGGAAGACATGGATTTCTTGGCTGCATCTATCTCTTCTTTGTCTAGTAAGTCGTTATCGTAGCTTGTGTAGTGCCATGCTTTATAAGTGGGATCTTCGCCTAAACTGGCTTGTTTGTAGAGTTCATAAAAATGATTTCTACCCATTGGTGTCCCGATAAATAAGGCATCGCCCTTCAAGTCTGTGAGCGCAGGTCGTAAGATTAATTCCCATACATCGGGCTTCATGTCTGCGTATTCGTCCAAGACTAGAAACTTGAGACTTACGCCGCGCATTGTCTCAGGTCTATCAGCGCCTTTCAAGCTAATAGTTGTGCCGTTGATTAGTCGAACCTGCATGTTGTTTACATGGGAGTTTTCTATGACGGGTTGGCCTATCTCCAAGAGGAGATTCCACATAATGTCTCGTGCTTGGCCTTGTGTGGGGGCTACATAGAACACCTGCCCTTTATCTGACCTCAGAGCGTTGACGATCAAAAGATAAGCCGCAAGACGAGATTTTCCCGTCCTGCGACCCGCAGCAACTACTTTGAAACGCGTAGGGTCGTTCCAAACTTCTTTCTGCCACTCAAGGAGACTAATGTCTAGGTTCATTTTTTCTTCTTTTTGTTTTTCTTGTTTGTTGCAACACGCTGACCCTTAACGGGTAATGGTCTAGTTTTCATGGTATTTCCTCTAAAATAAAGAACTGATGAATGTTTTTGCTTCTTTCGCTTTGTTTTGCATTTGTCGCATATCCCACATCCGCGCTTTCTTTGGCGCTTCTTTTTCGCTACCTGCCCAGTGGTATTTAATCCATGCGTCTTTCTGTGGGATTTTACCTCTAGCTATGTCACTAAACGGGACTTTAGGGGCTACGCTCATGTTAACCAAAAACAGCGCGTCTTGCACAGGCTCGCTTAAAACCGCGAAGTTAGGGCTCGGTTTAGATAACTCTTCCCGCTCGTTTGGCGGGATGTCTAGAGTTCCATTAGCCTTTTCCCATTGCGCGAGGCGGTTAGCTGCTGTCCTAGCTGCGTTGCTGCCTTTGTCGTTTTCGAACTGGTACTTGCCTCTACCCGCAGAATCTTCGCTGTCATTCTGGTATCTATCAGGGATGTTGTTGCTTTCTATCTCCCCGACGTTGTTCATAAAGCTTTTGAGGTTGCTAAGGTCTTGGTTGTTTAGCTTTCTCTTCTTTGCCTCTATTCCGAGGACTTGGCTCAATGGGTCACTCATAATCGATAACCTCTCCGTCTATTGCTTCAGGCTGTACGATAGTATCAGTGACACCTGAGATAGTGATATTGACCGTAGGCTTGCCGCCTAGCTTGTCTTTGTCAAACGAGCTAATAGGCAAGATGCGATCTACGATAAGCTTCCACGCAGCAGATTGATTCTTGTGGTCATCATCTTGAGCGGCTCGGAAGATAGACTCTATCACAGCATTGGTATCCCTTCTCGCGAGGAATCGCTGCTTCATCTCTGCCATAGCCGAATGGTCGCCCTTGGGTCTACCCACAGGGCGGTTCTTCGGTTTCTCTATCTCCGACTTACGGGGACGACCACGCTTTCTCTTTACTGGTACATTGTCTTCAGCCACAACATAGAAGCTCTTTTAAGATTAATATTTGGCGTATTAAACCATTAATTGGTCAATTTCGCCAACCCCTGTGTTCATGCGGGTTTGAGGGGTGGTTTTTTTGCTTCTTTTTTTTAATTTGGCTTCGAGCAAATTTGGGGGGCAACTACAATAAAAAGCCACGCGCAATCGCCCCGCCCCGTCCATGATTCGAGCCCCGTCTGTTACCGCACGCGCGCGCGAGCATTTAACGCGCGAGATAGTAAAGCGATTACTTTATTAAAGCGATCGGTTTAGTAAGTGTGAGGGTGGAGGATGCAGCCAATAGCCTGTTACCCAATAGCCAATAGCCACACTCAAATTGAAACACACTGATACGAAACCCAGATGAATGGTTGAGTAGTTCGGTAACACTGCAACGGTAACACGGTAACACTTTGCGGTAACACAGTAACACTCTCAACACTGTATACATACACAGTACATCGGCTACAGACCCCGTAAACACTGGACTTTCAAAAGTTGGCACGGGCAATGCATTGTATTACACGACAACGCAATACACACACACTAAAGGGATATGACAATGCAACTAGCGAAGACCATGACAACTACCGCAAGCTTATTGATTAACTTTTACGAGGCAGGGGTATTGCCTAGCCATTGCGCAAAGTTAGTACTAGCAGCAACAAAGGGTAAGGATATCGAGAAAGTAATCGGATCATGCGCTATAGATGCGCGCAATCTGCATAACGGATTTAACGAGGAGTATGGCAATTATGCCGATGCGGTAATTGCGCGGTTAATTACTCAAGTCTAACCAATACGCGCCCTTCGGGGCGCAATCTCAAGGGGAATCACATGCTATACGAATACGATGACGGTCACGCAAGCTTCGAATGTTATCTGCTAGCAGAACATATCGAAGACGATTCGCGCTCATACGTTGAATTGCTGCCCGAATACTTAGAACGAGGCGAGCGCTCTACATACTGGATCAATAACGAATATCTAACAAAAGGGGAATAAACAATGGAATATTTCGAACTAGAAATGCACGGTGACCATCTGCGAGTCGAATGGAACGGGAAGGCCACATTCAATATCCAGTGGCCTGTAGGAGGCCAGTGGGTCGATTTTGAGTGCTTCACTTGCTACGGGATCGACAACGCGCAGGATGCACTAGAGTGCGCGCATGAATGGATCAACGAAAATGTCTTTGAATTTCAAGGGGAATAGAACAATGGGGAAAATAAATTGCAGCATCGAGCAATTAGCAATCATAGCGGCGGGACTAATCAGAGAGGGCATGCTATTCGAGGTGCTAGTAGATGACGAAAACGCATTAATCACAATCACTGGATATTAAGGGGATAAACTATGAACATACAATTCGTCAAAAAATCATCTAATCAGAAAATAGGCGCTATACCTTGCACCACAAGCGCGAGAGACACTTGCCCCAAGGCATGCCCTTACGCGGGCGTTAACGGTTGTTATGCGGAGGCCGGTTATTACACGCGCCTCAATTGGGATAAGGTATCCAGCGGCGAGCGAGGCGCTAAATACGCCGATTTTCTAGATAATATCGGCAAGCTTAAGGTTAACACTTTGTGGCGGCATAACGTAGCGGGCGATTTGATGCCCGATAGCAAGGATAGCGAGAATCTAGACTCTCGAGCCCTAGATCTACTTGCGACCGCTAACACTGGCAAGCGGGGTTTCACCTATACGCATTACCGCGACAATGCCCATAACATCAAAGCGATTCGATCCGCTAATCGTAAGGGGTTTACGGTTAACTTATCCGCGAACACTATAGATCACGCGATCAAGTTAAAACGCCACAATCTGCCCATCGCGGCCGTTGTGCCTAGTGATCACGGGAACGATACGCGCACCATTCAAGGGGTGAAATTTATAACTTGCCCTGCTACATACAAGGACGAAGTGACATGCGCGACTTGTAAGCTGTGTTCGGTAAGTAATCGCGATTCGGTAGTGGCATTCCCTGCTCACGGATCGCGCACTAATAACGCTAATATTATAGCAAGGGGTTAATTATGAAAGTAATACACGTTTACAACATGCGAAAGGATGGCAAATTTAAGGTTGAGATTATCTACGCGGGAGAGCCCAATGCTTTCGGCGGTCGCTATCCCGATAGTCGATTTAATAAGCTTAAAACGCTAGAGCAAATTAACGCCTATGAGTTATATGGGGATGATCAATTCTATAATCACTCGCAATTTAGCGATTCAATTTTCACTTTAACAGATAGGAGGGGTTAACTATGAGAAATTGGCATAGCGAAACAATCGAGCGCTTTAAAGCATTGCCCGTAGAATCGCTAGAGTATATCAAGGGTGATGCCTATCAAGCGGCAACAATAGGCGAAACAATAGGCAACCCAAAAACGGGGCAGTATTGGGACGAATTCCACTATGCTGTAATGGAGTTAAACAAGAGGGCGAAACAATGCTAATTAATGAGCAAGATCCAACAATACTACCATACGACCGCGCAATAGACACGGCGGCGGAATGCAGAAAATACGACCCAGAATGGCAGTACACAGTCGAAATTGAGGCGCGTACTGGCCTCGCTAAAATCGCGGTGTATGACGAAAATGCAGTTAAATTAGGTTATCTATAAGGGGAAATCACCATGCTAGTGTTCAATTATCCAAGTAAAAAAGTATTAAAAGAGCAAATCGGGCAGCGTTTAGACTATATCGAAACCAGTATTTTCGGCGAAGAATATCGGCGCGATGGAGTATTAACAGGGGCGAATCGTCCGCACATTACAGGGCAAGGGCGCGAGTTCTTCGCTAATGTGACAATGCGCGATGGTCTAATCGCGGCAGTTAAATAAAGGGGAATCACAATGGATTTAAGTAAAGCATTAGAGCAAGTAGACGGGCAGTTAATAGATCTCAGAAATCAGAGAGCGGGCGATTCGTCTCGCTATCCATCCGCGATCGCTATAGTCAAGCGCGATCATCCGCTCCATCCATTCGTTGTATGGCGTGCGATCGATCCATCTAGGTCTGGCAATGTGCCATTCTTTGAAGGCGGCAATTATTGCGAGACACTAGCTGAGGCGCTAGAAGATCACAGACTGTAAGCAATACGCTATACGTCAATGGCGTATAGGGTCACCATAGGGCATTAATTTACAAGGGGAAATCATGCACAAGTTAAAAGATTACACAGTTATCAGTCGGAAAGCGCAGGTGTGGGATGAGGTTACAGTGTTCGAGGCCACATCTGAGGCGGACGCAATTGAGCAAGCGAGAGAGGAGCATAATTTCCATGTTGCCACAATGCGATCCGAGCATATCGAATTTATCAGAATCGCGCGCGCGGATGAAATAGACGGGCATGCGCTAAACTTTTTGGAGTCCATAAAATGACACACGAAACAGCATTAACCAAGGCGCTCGCGCTTTGTATAACAGCACCGGAGCATAGGCTCGGGGATGCGCTTAAACTAGCGCACGAAATCGCGGAAATGTGTACGCCCGCCGAGGTGGCGCGGGCAAAAGAGAGCGCGCGGGGGATGATAGAATGAAAAACGCTATATTGTTCGCACTATTGTTGATACTCTTATTAGTCGGGTTCTCGATTAGCTATCAGGCGGATCTAGACATGGCGGAATACAGAGAGCAAAACTATACCGACATGGTCTGCCTTTGGCGGCTGACAGATGGCGATGCAGGATGGCCTAATTATCGGGAGTCGGAAGTCAAATGCGAGGAAGTAAACTAGTTGCCCCCCTTTCGGGGGGCTGATCACCACACAAGGGGGAGGAGGATGCATTGCGATCTAGTGCAGGATATCTACTCTCTCCCTATACCGCAAGGGGGAAATCATGGCAGATTACGAGCTAATTTGCAGCAAAATGAGCCAGTTAAGGCGCAAGGGTAACAAGGCAATGGCCTTATGCCCCGCGCATGACGATAAATCTCACTCACTTAGTATTCTATACCGCGAGGCCGATGATCGGGTGCTGCTACACTGTTTTGCGCAGGACTGTAGCGCAGGATCGATTCTAAGCGCCGTAGGGCTCGCGTGGCAGCATATCTATCCCAAGGATAGGGGTGACTATACCCCTAAATTTAAACGCCATACGCGCGAGCAGGTGAAGTCTGCCGAGTGGTTGCTAGAATTAGTGCCGGTGTGGTCAAAAGAAGGGGTTGCCTTCACTGAGAAGGATCGGGCAGATATTTACGAGGCGCAGCGGATTGTTAACAGCGCGAGGGGGAATGATGAAAGGGTGGATTAGGGTAGACCGTGCAATACAGGATCACTTCCTATGGCGCGAGCCCGAGGCACTAAAGCTTTGGCTGCACCTGCTAATGGCGGCATCGCTTACCGATAAGGCCACGGTATTTAACGGGAAAATGCTCAACATAAAGCGCGGGGATGTGGTCTTCGGGCTGCATGCCGCAAGCGCCAGATTAGGCATCTCAATACGCCGTCTGAGAAAGTACTTAGATTGGTTTCAAAGTGACAACATGATTGACAAGCAAACGACAAACAAATTCTCAATCATTTCAATAACTAACTACAGTCAGTATCAAGATACGGGCAAGCAAGCGTCAAGCAAGAGTCAAGCAACTGCCAAGCAAACGTCAACAACTATACAAGTAACAAGTAACAATAAACAATCTATACCCCCGACAGTTGAGGAAGTGAGGGCGTATTGTGACTCGCGCAGTAACGGAATAGACCCCGAAATGTTCATTGCATTCTACGAGGCGCGCGGGTGGAAAATCGGGAAAGAGAGGATGAAATCATGGAAAGCCTGTGTGGTTACATGGGAGAAGCGTAGGCAAGAGCAGACCCCTACTCGCGAACAGTCATGGGGGGTGGAACTATGAAGCTTCCCCAAGGTTTAGAATTAGAGCAGTACCTCGAACTCACTGGCATGATGGAAGCCTCTCAGATCCACAGCGCGGGCAGGTGGCATGATGAGGTGGTCGAACGATCCAAAGGGCAAAAGATATGGGGTGCGAAGCTGCCGTGGCCTAAGACGCATGATACGTTTCGTTTAAGACAGGGTGAGTTAACCATATTCGGTGGCGCTAATGCCTCCAAGAAATCCCTTATCTGTGGCGAGATAATCCTTGGTCTACTCAAAGACTCTAAGGTCTGCCTCGCGTCCCTTGAGATGAAGCCGAGCGAATCCCTGTATCGGATGTTAATGCAAGCCGCAGGGGCTAAGGATGGGACACCTGCCGAGAATTTCATTGAAGAGTTCTCAGCGTTCGTTGATAAGAACCTTGTGATATTTGATCAGTTAGATACCGTGAAGCCTGAGCGAGTGCTATCCATCATCCACTATTGCGTGAGGGAACTGGGCTGCAAGTATGTCTTCGTTGATTCTCTCGCGAAATGTGGCACTGGCTTCCAAGATTATGTAGCCGAGACAGAGTTCGTCAACAAATTACAGCACTGCGCCAAGACGTTAGATGTCGGGATTATATTAGTGGCTCATATCAGGAAGCCCCCACAGGCAGATGACAATTGGATACCCGACAAGTATTCCATTCGCGGGGCAGGTACGCTTACCGACATGGCTGATAATGTGTTGTTAACCGCTAGCAACGCGAAGAGAAAGCAGCTAAAGGAATTAGCCAAGCTGACCGAGTTAGATGAGAAGCAGCAGGAATATTTAGCTAAACATAAAGACCAAAAGCTGATTGTAGCGAAGCAAAGACACAGCGGCGGATGGGAAGGCACATACAATTTTTACTTCCATGATAACAGCTTACAGCTAACCGAGCAGGAGGATCGGCCTCGCAGGTTTTATTTCGACACAATTGTTGACAAGGATATTTAATCTATATTACGATGGCTACACATTCTGAGGAGGATGACATGAAATACATCAAAGAGTGGCTCGCTGAGCCAATAACCGCAACACAATATCTGATTGACGGTGACATCGATTGGGATGTAGTCCCACAAGATGACATCGAAAAGATGATCTTCTCTGTACTGCATGACGCAGATGCGAACGAGTATCTGTGTGACATCATGCTCTATCACGCCGACCCCGAAGTCCTGCGCGGCTGCATCCATAAGCTAATTACAAACAAAGCTGACACGCTTACTTACTCTGTCATTTTCAGGGGTGAGATGCGTGAGGCTGTCCTGTCTTTCATTAGGGATGTTGCCACTCGCGAGATTGGTATAGCCGAGACCGCGCTAGCTATTTACGGTCATGACTATGAGACCACAGAACAGGCCATGCACCGCATTCGCGATGACCTAAACGAACAAGAATACCTGAGATAGGGGGATATCATGACAGATTACAAATTAACTTTAGACACTGAAAAAGCGCGGATACTATTCTCATCACTACTCAACACGCAAGTAGAGTGCAGAAGGATCGAAGAAGATAAAGAGGCCAAAGCCAAGTACCCCACACTGGTGGGCATGGCGCAGCTAACACAAGGCGTGATTGATGATGTGTTAGACACAATGTTCGCTCAAGAGGAGGGTGAAGATGAAACAATCTGAATCAATAGCAAACCTAGCAGCCGCGATGGCTGCGGCACAGGGGGAGATGGGCGCAGCAGTTAAGGGCTCGGCCAACCCATTCTTTAAATCTAAGTACGCATCACTAGGTGATGTCATCGAGGCTGTCAAAGCCCCGTTCGCAGCGCATGGATTAAGCTATGTGCAGTTCCCTGTCAGTGGTGAGGGCTCTGTCGGCCTAGCTACTAGGCTGATGCATTCCTCTGGCGAGTGGCTAGAGCAGTCGTTTTTTATACCTCTCTCCAAGATGGATGCACAGGCTGCGGGCTCTGCTATAACGTACGCAAGACGGTACGCTTTACAGTCCATAGCAGGTATCCCTTCCGAGGATGACGATGGCAACGCCGCTTCTGTTAAGCAGCCCCATCCATCACACCCTTCGCGCCAGAAGCCTGACACAGAGTTCGGATTCTAATGCGCAAGGACATACGGTGCGAGACTTGCAAAGCGTTGGTAGCGCCGCAGTACTACCCGTTCTGCAAGCCTTGCAAAGAGCTGATAGATCTAACTAACAAACTATGGATGAGTCATGAAAAAGATAGAGTGCGAACAGGGCAGCGCTGAGTGGCTAACAGCTAGGCTAGGTGTCCCATCGGCCTCACAGTTTTCGAAGATTGTCACCGGCAAGGGAGGCAAGTCTACGCAGGTTGAGGCTTACATCAATCAGCTAGTCGCTGAAGAGTTAACAGGCGAGACCACCTTGGTTTACGTCAACGAACACATGAAGCGTGGCACGGAATTAGAGCCCGATGCCCGTGAATTGTACGAAGCCTTGACAGGTACTACTGTTCAGGAATTGGGATTCTGTCTGCACGACACTGTGAACGCAGGTTGTTCGCCAGACGGATTAGTGGGGGAGGACGGCGGGCTAGAAATCAAATGCCCTGCCCCTGCTACGCATGTGGAGTGGGTGAAAGCAGGAGTCCTGCCTTCCAAGCACTTGCAGCAGATCATGGGGTGCTTGTGGATCACAGGCCGTCAGTGGTGGGACTTCATGTCCTATCACCCAACCATGAAACCTCTGATCGTTCGCGTAGAGCGTGACGAGGAATACATAGCAGCATTGGCAGAACATGTAACCAATGCAGCATTAAAAATCAAACAAGATGTTAACCAATACTTCCAGTAGGAGAATACGATGAGTGATTACGATGATACAAACCGTGGCGCGCTGTTCCGTAACGAGCGCAAAGAAGCAGAGACCCATGCCGATTACAACGGTACGATCAATGTTAACGGTCAAGAGTTCTGGATTAATTCGTGGCTTAAAGAGTCTAAGGGCGGCAAGAAATACATGAGCCTGTCAGTAAAGCCGAAGGATGCTGCTATCGCTAAGCCCGCTCCTGCCGCTACTGTTTCTCTCGAAGATATACCCTTTTAATTTATCGGGGGCGCAAGCCCCCTTATCCTTGGAGGATGACATGAAAAGACCAGTAAAAAACGTAGCACTAAAAATGACGCAATCGCACTTTGACTTGCTTCGGCAGTACAAAGATACCTGCGGCCTGTTAAATCTAAGCGAGGCCGTAGAGAAATTAATCTCTCACAACCTGCCTCTAGAAGAGGCCGAACCTGAAGAAGCGAAGCAGCCCACTAGCCAGTATGCGATAGAGGATAACCTAGAAATATTCTCCGCTCAGACCCCTAAGAGCCCCTACGCTATAGAGGATCAGTTTAGTGTGCCGAACTTAAAGCATCCGCGATTAAGTTCTTTGCGCGAAACAATGACTCCAGTGGTTGAAAAGATGAAGAAAGGCCAGTCTATCTTGGTGCAGACTGACAAAGAAAGGCAGCGCTTTTCCGACATCATGAACTCTCTTAACCGTAAGTACGCCACTCGCGAAATCAAACATAACGGCACAAAGGCTTACCGTTGTTGGGCTGTTTAGGGAGATAATCATGCACATAGGCCACGCAATTAGATGCGCGCATGCAGTTAAAAACATAAAGCACATCCGAGTGGCGCAGCAGATAGGAGTGAGTGCAGCTAACTACTCGCACTCACTTACCCAAAAGGGTATGCAAGTAAAACGCTACAAAGAAATCTGTGACGCGCTTGGCATGACGATGGATCAGGTGTTCAAAATAGGAGAAGAGTATGTTGACGGCAACTCAAACTAACCAAGAGGTGCGCGAGCGCCTAGAGAAAGACCTAGAAATCTACTTCGCGAAAGGGGGTACGGTAAAGGAGTTTCCATCCTGCACTTACTCCGACCACGTTATGAGCGAGAAGCAAAGGTTTGACGCGAGGTACGGGCAGAGGTCAGTAAGATGACAGACATCAATCAGGGGGAGTTCTGGGTCGTAGATGATAGGCGTTCTCTGGAAAGCTTTATCAAGATGATGACTACGATGTACGATGAGAAGAAGTATCTCACACTCAAGATCAAGGGCGGTAAGACCAGAACATCCGCCCAGAACAACGCGCTGCATGTGTACTGCCGACTACTGAGCGAGAAGCTTAACGAGTCAGGACTAGACATGAAGAAGGTAATCAAACAGGAGGTAGACATTCCGTGGTCTACTTCCTTGGTGAAAGAATACTTGTGGAAGCCCGTGCAGACTGTTGTCACGGGCGAGGAGTCTACCGCGAAGGTGGCGTCAGAGGATTACCATAGAGTGTACTCTGTACTCAGCAGACACCTCAGTGAGAAATTTGGTGTGCATGTAGAGTTCCCGAGCAGAAAACCATGATACTATTTGCAGAGTTTCAAGACGCTCTAGAAGAAGCCAAATGGTGTGCTGATAATGAGCAGCAAGCCTACGCGATTGTCGTTTATAAGACGGGCTTTCGCGTAAGTAAGCGTTCTAGAATGTACCAATACAAAGGCATAGTGTTAGAAATCGGACACCGTGAGGACGCATCATGAATGACAAAATGCAGTATGATCCACCAGAAGACGTTAAGGCTGTGGCTAGCGCATACTCGCTTAACTCCAAGCTGTTTAGCATAGCGCTAATTAAACTGCGCTACGATAAAATGAATACTGCTAGCCAGATCCGAGCCGAGAAAACCATGTTTGCATTGCTTCACGAGAGAAACTGGGATGCCAAGAGCGACAGATAGGCGCGTAAAGCGCAAGTCTAAACCTAAGACTAAGACCTCGGCACAGCTTAAGCAGGAGTGCTATAGGGCGATACAGAAGCTCGCGAGGATAGCTGCGGCAGATGATCAAGGTTATTGCTCTTGTGTCTCCTGCGGCGTTACAAAGCACTACAAGGACATGCAGGGTGGACACTTTATCCCCAAGGGCAACTCGTCTTACTGGGCGCTAGAGATAGAGAACATCCATCCGCAGTGCGCAGGGTGCAACATGTGGGGTATGAGGCATGGTTCTGCTGCTCAAGAGTATACGATGTGGATGGAAGACATGTACGGCAGAGACTTTGTCAAGGACATGATTGCAAAAAAGTCGTCCCCCGTGAAGCGATACAAGGCAGATTACGAGCAACTGTTGGCCGAGTTTATTGAGCTTATTCGTAAGCACGAGAGGAGGATCGCATGAATTTCTATCAGGCTGTTGCCGAGCTAGCCAAGACACATGGCAATGCTCGTAAGAACCTACACAACCCACACACGGAACAGAATGCGTTGGTGGAAGACCAAGACCCAATCGGCATGATGGGCGAGCTATACTTCGCTTTGATGTATGGTTACGCAGCAGACCTAAAAGAAAAAATCTCAGGTGATGATGGTTACGATTTCACAATTCCGCTAAAGTTTACAGTAGATATAAAGACAACAGTTAAAACGCCGAACGCTAAGAATCTATTCGTCAAGCAAGGCACGGTCAAAGCTGACATATACGTCCTAGCAATGTACGATGATGAGAAAGTAGACTTACTTGGGTGGGCTTGGGGGAAAGAATTACTAGCAATTACCCCTCGCGACTTTGGTAGGGGTAATATTAACCACTATATACCCATAGAAAAGCTAAGACCTATGGACTCGTTAACCGTAAGGATGTGACATATGGACGAAGAAATTTACATAGAGATGGTGTCTTCAGACGAAGCATACGAGTGGATCAACGACATGATACAAACCCTTGAGGGTCATGACCGTGACGTTGTTGGCACTATAGCTTTAATGCTAGAAGACCTGACCGAGTTCGTAAACAAGAACGACTTCATGAGAAAACATTTCATGCAGTTTGTAGAAGACAAGCACGAGAATGAGGAGTTACTACATTGAGCGCAACAGACCATCAGGTGGCAGGTGACCACTACAAGAAGCTAAAGATTCAGCCTATTGAGTACATCCTCGCGAATGAGATGCAGTTCTGTGAAGGGGCGATTATCAAGTACATCTCTCGGTGGAGAGACAAAGGTGGGATCGAAGACCTGCGCAAGATAAAACACTTCTGCGACTTCTTGATTGAGAACGAGGTGAAGGAAGCGCCCCTCACTAACATGAGCGAGAGGCGCGTCCCGAAGTTTTAGTCTCTGTAGCGCTCGCGTTCTTCTTTCTCTAAGAACGCTTCAGCGCCGCCGCCTAAGAAGTTGTATAGCCCCTGACCTGCGACTGGCAAACTTCTTAACGCCTTAGGGTCTACTGGCTCGCCTTTAAACAAAGACTCCACAGTTGAAAATATGTCCCGCCCCGCGTTTGACAAAGCTGTTGTAGGTGGAGACACAACGTCTTGCACTGTGCCTATTATGTCGCCTCTGAGTAGCTTGTTTTCTACCGTATACCTCGATGTCAGCAAAGTGCCTAACGCAAACTTTATTGCGTTGTCAGGTATTCTCTCGGCATCAACACCTCTGCCTTTGATAGCGTTCTTAAACTCTTCTACCGCCACAGACCCGCCGCCAACCAAGGTCGCATAAGATAGCAGAATTTTACCCGCTTCTTTGTAGTTGCCTTTGTCGTATTCTGTGCCAATACTATTGCGCAACATGTCTAGTTGCTTGATGGCAAAACTTTTTAAGTTATAAAGGATTCTTCCGTTTGGGTTTTCCAGATAAGCTAACGGCATTTCAAGTAACGAAATAGGCTGATGTCCTGACAACTCGCTAAACATTAACAGCTTTACGTTTTCTGATACCCGCCCTCGCGCAAGGTCTTGCACCAGTCCGTTAAACTCTGCGCCAAACACATCACCCCATTTATCTTTAAGTTTTGCAACCCCCGCTGTTGTTTTGGCAAGATTTTTGTTCATCTTAAATGCCGCTTCTAATGCGGTGTTTTTTCCAAGTCTATCCATTGCTTTAAAGCCCGAGTATTTTAAAGCGCCATCCAATACCCCTGCCAAACTGCTAGGGTTGTTCATGTCTTCTGCAATGATATTAGTTAAGCCAAGTTTTTCTACGTTAATATCGCCGCGACCAGTAATGCCTTTTACTACAGAGCCTAGCGTATTCTTAATTCCGTATCGGTGAGCTGCAACAAACAAGTCTCCTAGCTGAGTAGCAGCAGAGAATGGGTTGCCGAGAAGTATCATGTTGCTGACTGCTTTTAAGTCATTAAAAAATTGACCAAGTTTTCCCGCCGGCTGAGTCCCCGCCTCAAGTCTTGCTGATAAAAACTTTTGTAGTTGTTTTACTTCTGCGGAGTTGATGTCACCAGAATCAAACAAGTCATTAGCTAATGCTCCGATGCTTTCGCTAATGTTCATTTCTCCTTCATCGCTTTTTAGCGCAGACACATTGTTAAATAATCTTTTAGTCTCTGTGTCATTGGTCATTCGTGTGATGTATTTTGTCAAAGCGTTAGTGGGCGATTCGTAATTCTTAATGAGATCAGAATCTAACACCGCAATTTCGCGCCGCTTATATTGATTAGGTGTAGTTTCTTTAATGGAATACCTAACATCATTTTTTAAGAATGCTTCCATCACAGAAGTTTTTTGCGCTTGAGTTAAGTCAGACACTTCTCTGTTCATAGAATTAGCTTTGTCTTTGAACATCTTGTCTAGTCTGCTGTTTTCTATATTGCTTAACCCTAGATCAAGTCTTGTTTTTTCTACATCTTTATTTATGCGAGGAAAATAGTCAGGAATTTCTCTGGCATTTTCATCTATCGTGAGTCTTGATTCATGAATATCTTTTAAAGTTCTTTTAACGCCATCCATAATATCCAGAACGGATCTAGACTCCCCAGTTAGTCTTCCACCGATGCGCACCTCATTGATACCGTAATTAGATGCTAGCTCTATTGCGCCATCGTAATCACCATTGGCAAGTAGTGTTGCGTATGCGTCTTTTTGGTTGGCAGGTATGGCTTTCTCTATTTTTTCAAAGCCTTGTATGTTTTTCATGTATGTGGCGTTGCGAGTAAGAGTTCTAAGCTCAAACTCTTGCATTGACTTGTATAATTCAGGGCTGATTTTTTTAATACCCGTAGAAACAGAGCCCAACATATCTGCCACCCAACCTTGCGGCACTGCGGCAACGTCAAGTGTATGTTGAAATTCTTTAATAGCATTTGCTATTTCGGGAGTTGGCAAATCAAATGTTTCGGTGGCAGTGCCTAATACTTTGATCGCTTCTTTAGGCTCAATGCCCAACCGAGACACAGCGCCAATTACAGGGTTGTCAAGATCTAAACCCTCTGCTCGCATTTCAATTATTTTAGAATTAATCTCTACCATTTTTTCGTTAGCCGCGAGTGTGTCGGCCTCGGTTCGTCTGGCGTTTAATGCGGTTTTTAATCTATTGTAATTTGGCTTAATGGCTCTGATGGCTTTGTCTGCCATTGTTCCAAACGCTGCTCCGCCCGTTGTGGCTAGGCCGGTCATGGCGTAATCAATCTCGCCATCTTCAGCAAGACCTCTAGTAGCTTCGTACCCTCCTGCTAGAAGACCACTAATTGCAGCGACTTGTTTTAATCCTTTGCCTACGGGAGATAAAGTTGAGGGATCTGCTATGCCCTTTACAACTGCGCCAAAAAGTCCCATGCCACCAGTGCTTTCGCCATCTATCCTTGCTCTTTGATAAAGCTCAGGATATTTAGCTTGATAAACTTTTTGTCTGTATTCTTGAATTCGCTGACGCTTTTCATCGTAAGAAAGATCATCGTAGTCTTCGCCGTATGCTTCGCTCGGGCTTGTATAAAAACCATTGCCCTCATTGGAAGGATCGCCAAAGTAACCCATAGGGATTGCGGCTTCTGCTAACAATGCAATATTGCCAGTGAGATTTGGCGAAGTATTAAACTCGAACGCAAACCTTTCCATGCCAGAAAAATCATCAACTAAAGTGTCGGCAGCAGCAGTCTCTTGAGGCTCGTTAACTGTGTCGCCCTGACTGCTAAGGTGTGTTTTAATGGAAGAAATTATATCCTGTTCTGCCGTACCCGCAGGAAAACTAGCCACACTGCCATCAGGAAGATTAACTAAAATCATTTCATCCATGTGTTAACCTCCTGTGGATTTGAGTTTGCCAGTTTCGGGGTCATATTCTAGCGCAGGTTTAACAGACGATTGCTCGCTAGCGTTTGGCATGTAGACTCCTGCCGCAACATCCTCGCGGTTCATGCCCTCAACTATTTGAATTGCTGCTTGCTGAGAAATGCCACGCTCTTGCGAAATAAAATCAATTAAGTTTGCTAGAGAATCTATAGTAATAGCTTGGTCTCCTGCAAACCATTTAGTGCTGTCTGTAAAAGCCTTTAATGTTGGATTTTTTCTTATTGTTTGTTTTAGCGCCACGCCTGATGCGTTTGGCATTCTAGTTGGCTTAAAAACTGACCCAAGCGGTGGTTGGCTAGACGCTAGATTCAACTTAGTAACTTCATTGTCATTGTTAGGGTCAATAACAATATTGTAGTTTTCCATTCTGCCTGTTTCAGAGTTCATAAATCTAGCAGTTGTGTAGCGTAAGCTATTAGGATCACCAGATATTAATTTTTCTAATTTGGCAGGAGTAAACATGCCCGACAAAACCGCATCGTGCAGCATTTTTTCTTCTGGTATATCTTGATTGTAAGTTGCCGCTAGTTGTTTTTCTAACTCGGTTTTACCTTCGCGCACTGTCTTTGCTGCCGCAGCACTAGTTTCCGCGTTCTCTAAATTTAAGACTTGTAACGCTTGCTGAGTTGCATTACTTTCTTTCCATTCATTAAATCTTGTGACGCGCTCTTCTGCTGCATCAATTGCACGATCTTCTCCTCTTGCTGCACGATCTGCCGACTCTTGCTGCAATAGATCTGCGGTATCTTGTCTAGATACTTGTCTGGCTTTATCCGCCAGTTCAACTGTTTTTTGAGATGCCGCTGCTCGCAAAGCTGCTGCTTGAACAGGATTAGTGGACTGTAAAATTTCCGCAGCTTGACGCATTCCCAAAGGCGTAGACATGTCTAACCGTGCAATCTGCTCGCCTATTTTTTCGCCACTACTTCTTGGATCTAACCCAAGCATAGGTTGTACGCCACGGCGCAAGTCTTCGTTGCGTTGTACGCCTAGCTGACCTGCTGTTTGAGCAAGAGGGGCTGCTGCTCTAGCTAATCCGGTAAGATTAGAAGACAGCAACTTACCCTGCATCATGCCTTGCTGTAGCAGCTTCTCTTGACGTTGCTTAGGCGTATCAATAATGTCCGCAAAAAGTGTGTTTATATTAATAGCCATTGTTTAACCTCCTAAAAGTGCTTCATAAGCCGCTAGAGCTTCAGGGTTGGACGAAAAAGCACCTTGCTGTTTGGCGAAGTTAGTAAAAAAATCACCTGCTGAAGACGTTGTGGTAGGCGCTGCGGCAGCTTGCTCACCCTTTAGTAGATCAAACAAACCTTGGAACTGCTGCTGACGTAACGCTGCCGCAAGACCTTCAAAGCCTAGCTGCGCTTCTAGTCCTGACTCTGCTAGTCCTGCTCCTGTAGTTAAACCTGTTGCGCGAAGGGCTTGGCTAGTTCTAAATGCATCTAGCGCAGGGTTAAGATTTGCAAGAAGTTGGTTCTGTCCTTGGTAGGCAGCAGGTAAAGATTGTAGACCTAGCTGACCTAACAAATCAAACCGATTGCGTGTTTCACCTAGTCCTGCCAGTGTTTGCTGTGAGGTCAAGGCTTGCTCTGCGCGAGCCTGTTCCATAGCTGTTAATGCAGAGCCCGCTTGTTGCTCCTGTATAGCCTTTTCAAGGGCTAACTGCTCTGGTGTGCCACCAAACATACCTGTGCGAACACCTGTCCTTCCTTGACCAAATAGACGCTCCTCGAGCGCAAGGCGCTGACGCTCCTGCTCAGGTGCTTGCAGGGCTGTGAGGTTGCCCATGATTTCCTGCTCTCGCGCAGCCCTTTGCGTAGGGTCTTGCGTAAGCATGCCGATAATCTGGCCTTGCTCTTGTTCTCTTGCAGCAGGGTCATCTAAAAACCCAAATGCTCTACTGCCAAAACCTAGCATTCGCTCTTGTAGAGCCTGCTCGGTAGGGCTAAGGCTAGTATCTAGGTTTCCGGTAGAGCTAAAGCCTGCTCGCGAACCTGTAGCTGTAGTAACACCAAAAGGTTTAAATGTAGACTGACGATCTATCTCGCCAATTAAACCACCTTGAGGCACTGTATAGTTTTGCCCGTAGATAGCCGTAGAAGCATCGTCACTAAGACCTTGTATATCTTTGATTGCTTCGTTTTGTGCAGCAAAACCACCCAATCCCGCGAGGAGGTTGCCTGTTTGACTGCCAATTAAATTATCATACCAAGCCATTAGTAAGTACCTCCATCAATAGTATCAAATGTGGACGTACCACTAACCACTAGGTTGGCTGCGGTGACCGTTCCTGTAAATGTAGGAGACTCAGAGTTTGATTTGCTATTTACTGCTACAGCAATTGCATCGTACTCAGCCCCCACCTCAGTGCCTTTGATTACTTTAGCGGGATTACCACTAACCAAAGCATCCTTAGCTGCGAAGTTCGTTATCTTCGTGTAGTTAGACATTACACAATCCTTCCCATTAGGGCTTGAATATTAATTTCTTGCAAGGCAATTGTCTTGCCATCAACTGTGGTCTCTACGCCAACGGCTACTACTGTACCCTGTCCTGACGTATTGATTTTCTTTCGCGTTATTAGTGCAATAGAGGAAGAGTACTCTGCCTCGGTGTTAAATTCTGAGATATTGTATTGTCCCACATTCGACTTTGGTAAGGTATACGCTTGCTTCCTGTACGCACCGGAGTAATCGTATGCCCAGTTAAGTACTACTGTAGCCTCCGCCCCGTCAAAAGTAGTGAGGTTTATCTTCTTTAGGAACTTCAAGTTAGATGTATCGCCAAAGCTAAGAGGGTGACTAAAGTAGCTAAGAAGATAACTTGTTGTTCCATCTTTAAATCCTATGTATTGAGCGATCCCCGCGCTGTTGCCAATATATAAAGACTCGGTAGAGGTATTAGCAAAGATTAATGGGTTGATGTGCGACCATGTGGTTGCTCTAAAACTTCCATCCTGTAGAGGGAAGCGAGTATCAAAGCAATATACTACGGCTAACTGTGGGAAGTTTAGTAACACAAACGCCTCACGAGGCGAGTAGTGCATGCTAATATTCCCAGTTTCTGCCGCGAAGAGAGACTTGATATCGTTGTTGACGTTCTTAGATATGTCGCCAATTGGGGCTGACTTCTCTTGAATGGTTCTTGCTAGGCTTCTAACCCCTGAGTCATCAAGGAAAATAAGATCTTTACCTGTAGACACCACTGCGTCTCGCGACACACAACCCACATTAGAGATGGTATCCGCGAGGGTCATGTTAGCGGGGCTTTCCGCTCCTGAATACAAGACGATAGAGTTCCTGCCAAATATCACTAGGAAGCCGTTGTGAGCCGCTAGAGCAACGATCGTGTCGTACCCTGTAGGCCAGACAGTAGTAATGTCAATCGAGCCTGTAGAGCCTCCTGTCCAGTGTGAGCCGTTTAATAGGTCAGACCAGTAGATAATAGATTTATTGTCCGCAAAATCTGCGACCCATAAACGACCGAACGCAGCTAGACACTCGTTACCTTGCGGCGGAGTACCTGTAGCGTGTCCGTGAGCTGACATAGGGTCAAAAACACCAGTGCTATCCTTGTAAAGTAAAGGCTCATATCCACGCTGAAAGAAAAACATCGAACCGTTAAAGCTGACCATCTTCCAATTGTTATCGGTAATGGTATATCCCGCAGGTGTCAAGTCAGTTAGAGTGGTAGTTCCTGAAAAGACTTTATTGTTTCCTGCCGAGAAGAAAATAGTATCCCCGTCATTTGCAACAAACTCGCCCATAGACTCAATGCCATCGGATGTGCCTAGTACCGCAGCTCCGTTAGTAGAGATCATGGTATAACCCTTTCTGGCAGCTATCCTTCCCTCTTTATCAATCACACAGTTATCTGCAACAGCAGCGAAGCTAGGCTCTTGCGCGAGAGGTGCGTCTTGGGTGTTTATCCCTGCGAATCCCGGAGCTGTGATTGTAATGCTCTGTAGTTGTTGAGCCATCTACACCACCCTATATGTTGTTTCTTCTGGGTAACGGTTAGCGTCTACTGCTATTGCATCTGACAACGCTGACGAAGCTACGGCAAACTGTTCTGCTGCTGACTGACCGCCTGTCTCACCCCTTTCGCGAAGAGCCATAGCGTAGGCCATCTGTACGACAGGATGATACGGGACTTTAATCTTAGTAGCATCTGTTGTGAGTAGAGCCTGTGGTGCAGCGATGTCAAAGCGTAGTGTGTACACAGCGTCAGGCTGCGGATACACCCTTACTTTCAAATCATCATTATCATCTACGCCACTTACAACGTAGTCAGTAGGCGAGCCATTTGCAGGGGTTTGATTAAAGTACAGGTTATCAAAATATGGGATAGTGTTTAGTGTTAAAAATCCCTGACCATTACTGTTAAGTGCTTGTTTAATTACCGCACTCTGACCCGAGCCCGTAAGAGAATACTCTGGCTGACCCACCACAGTGGAAACTTGAATGGTGCTGCGTAGTGCAGAAAAGTTCCACGAATCCTCTACTAGCTTCTTTGCGTCATTTACTAGGTCGCCTATCAGAGCAGAATACGAAGTCTCATTAGTTGTTGATACTTCATCTTCTCGTAACCTGCGGAGGACGTTGTTAATTGCTTCTAAGTATGTCATCTACCTGCCTCCAGTGGCTTGTAAGAATCGCTCAAACATCCCAACCGGAATGTTATCTAGCTCTGTAAACTTTGGCTCAAACAAAATTGAGTCAGTTAGTGGAGTGCTGTTAACTACTTGAGCGAATAAACCAATTGCGCCATCTTTTCCTGCATCGCCTTTTTCGCCTCTTATACCCTGTAAACCTTGCAAGCCCTGCTCGCCTTGCATACCCTGCTCGCCTTGTATGCCTTGTTGCCCTGTATCGCCTTTTTCTCCGGTAGCCCCAGTAGCACCTGTAGCGCCTGTAGCTCCAGTTGCGCCAGTATCACCCATTAACCCTTGAAGACCTTGGTCGCCTTTGTCGCCTTTATCTCCTTTTTCACCATCAATACCGTCTATACCGTCTATACCGGCAGCACCAGTAGCTCCGGTAGCGCCAGTAGCTCCGGTTGCACCAGTAGCACCCGTATCTCCTTTGTCACCTTTATCGCCTTTGTCGCCCACTTGACCAAGCAAGCTGCCGTCTAAAATACCTTCAACAATAGTATTAGGGAGATTGGCTATAAAAGTTCCTGAGTCTTCTTTACTCAAGGTGTCAATGCCGTCTGTGATTTGGCCTTGATTATTAACCTTAATTGTTGGTCTTTGGATGATATCTATGTCATCAAGCACGAAGTTACCGCCAGTGTTGGTAGTGTTGCTAACTACGTTTTCTGCAACTACTCCGTCAGCTCCTATTACAGGAGTTACTTGATACTCTTGTCCGTCTATAAGAGTGCCGCCAAGGTTTGGTACACTATCTCCAAGAGTAGAGCTAATAAAGCTGTTTGTCTCTTCGTTGTAAGTCCATGTTTCATTAACATCACTAACAGTTTCTGTAGTGCCTGCGGCGGTTGTGTCTGCTGTAGTGCTTGTGGTTGTCGTTTGATCTACTGTTGGGTCTTGGCTGACTGTACCTAAGTCTGCTGCATCACCCAAAGAACCATTACCGCCAGTTAATAAATCATTGGCTGTCGTGTCCTCTGTTAGGTCTACGACTTCTTCTGGAGCTGCTGCTTCTGCTGCTGCTTGGGCTGCTTGGGCTGCTGCTAAATCTGCATCACTAAGCATTTGGTTTGAGCCAACAGTAAGATTAATTGTCCCTGCTGTTGCGTCAGTAGGATCATTTAGCGCATCAGCAACTGCTATCCCTGACATTTCGTTGTAGGCATTTTGTATATCCTGCTCGGATATGCCTGTTTGTTGAGCGACATCAGCAATTGTAACTAAGCCTTTATCTAATAAATCTTTGACATAGTTAGCTTCAAATTCATCTATGCCATTTGCTACGTTTACGGGGCGAAAAGTATCTTCCAAGGTAAATGAGACAACATCCGGAACGCCTTGTGTTTCTAGTACGTTAGCCATAGCTTCGTTAGCAAGAGCTTCGGCATAGGTTTCGTTAAACATTTCTTGGCTAGACTGAATGCCTGTTCTGTTGTCAAGAGTACTGCCAAACCCACCAAACTCTTTGTACAAATCTCCTGCTTGTAGCGCAGGCATACCAATGAGGCTTGCTAGGTCGCCCTTAATACGTTGTTGAGCAGTTGGCTCAAGAGGGTCAAGCACTAACTCTTGCGAGTTAACCGCCTTGCCATCACGGCCAATAATATTAAGAGTTCCTCGGCTGTGCTGATATTCTGCTTCCGCAGCACTAACGTACCCTCGGTCAGTTAAAACCATAGAGTTTGGGTTGAGTTTATTTCCTAGTCCTGCCATTACTCGTCCTCATCTATCAGCAAGTTGTTTGTCAGTGCTGACTTATAGGTTTCCATCAACCCTATTAGAATTATAGGGCTTAGCTCTAAGTTTATTTGAGACTCCACCCAGTTGCCTAGCGCTTCCATCGCGTCTTCTATTTGATGATCTACCTTGGTATCCGGAAAATCTATAATCATGAGCGTATGTCCAGTTGTTAATCACAAAGCTCGGCTAGTTCTTTCCAGTCTGCTGCTGTCCAGTTGGACGTATCCGTTGCGGCAGGAAGCTCAACGGTAATACCTGATATATTTCCACCAAGTAGACCAGAGCTTGCAGAAGTATTGCCTTTGATACAGGCCATTGCGTTGTCGTCAGGAGTAATCTCAAGACTGTTGAGCTGTGTGCAACTTGAAAGCCCAAGCATTATAATTGTACCCAGTATTTTGTTCATAAATATCCTTAAACAGTTCGTGTAAGAGGTGTTCTCATCTGGCGTAATTCGTTAACACTAATCTGCATGTCATTAAGAATCTGCTTGTAGCTTTTCATCGAATGATCTGACAACGAATCTCCAAGACCAAAATCTTTTTTAATATAGCCGCGAGGAGGGTTGAATAAAACATGCCCCCAATTATCAAAGTATATTAAATCCTGATTGGCGTCTGGTGCATAGCCAATCTTAGGCATGCGAGCAACAACGTCACTGCCTGAGACACAAGATATTTGATTCTTGTGGTGCATTCTTTTTTTAGAGCCACGCACAAATACATTGGGCTTGCCAAAAGTCACGAGCGATACATCATCAAAATCTCTACATGCCCATGCGGATAATTCTGCTAACGCTCCGCCAAGAGAATGACCAATAAATACGGTTTTCTTGTATGGGTTTAGGCATCTTCTAATGCGCTTCCACACTGACTTATGCGCTGCTGAGAATCCCGCATGACTCCATCGTTTGTTGTAGTACGCAGGGATTGCGGTTAGGTTAAATAGCCAATCCGCGAAAGAGTTAGTTCCGCGAAAGACAACGTAATTACATTCTGGAGTAAACTGTATAAACGCAACCGTAGACGTTAAACGGTTTTCTATCTTCATAGATGCCGGTATATTGTCCTGATAAGCATCTAGTGCTAGTTGAGCGTACAGTTTTTCCATAATTATCCTGCAAACCTAACTGCTGCGCCGATTGCCGCTGCTAACACTAGCCAGACTATGCGTTCGGCTGATTTACCCTTAATGACGCTTTCGGATAAACGATCTACCTTCTCATCCATCGCGTCTACTTTTGACTCTATATGGGACTGCCGATTAAACACAGTAACAAGTCTTTCCTCAACACGCGCCAATGACACGATAGCTTCTTGAAGTGTGTCAATTTTCTTCTCTACTCTGCTCAATCGGTCTTCCATCTTACTCTCCTACAGCGTTAAATCAGGAGTCTTAACAGAGTCCCGTAATTGGTATACATGGCGTATAGCTTCACCACCTTCGCGGTGAAAGACTATCTGAGTCATAACACTTGACGCTCCGTAACCTGCTCCTGCGTGCCAAGAGTCGGGTGGTGCTAATGTTCCGAAAGTTTCTACAAACACCCCGTTGTCAGTCTCTAAGACGTTCTGGTGATGGACATGACCTACTATCCACTTGCGGTAATTTGTAGATGACCACTGAGTAGGTAGCATCTTGGGTAGGATAGCTCCTAACTTTGCTGCTTTAACCTTATCTCCGTGGTGTACTGCTATTAGATTCTGACCAAACTGTAGAGTATGGAAGAAGCCGTGAGGGTCTAGTATTTTTACCCTTTTCTCTTTTGAGTAGTAAAACTTTAAGATCAACGCGAGGGCGATTGCTGTGTCTGAATCGTGGTTACCACGAGCCATAATAACAGTGACGTTCTGATGCTTTGCTAACATCTTATCAATGGCAAACATAAACGTCTGTGCGGCTATCTCTAGTACCACTTCAATTCTAGTGTCTACGTCTAGCTTAGTTCCTGCAAACGTAGTTCCGCCTGATCCGTTAGCGTGAATAAAGTCACCGACATTCACAAGCAATGCTTGAGTTGACGCGGGAGAGGAATCGACTAAGTAATCAATTGCATCTAACATATCGCTAGAGGCTATCTTGGTGTCGTAATCCCTAGACTTAGTTTCCCTCGCGTCAGCCCTCATCCCGAAGTGTGCGTCACCTATTACTATGGTAGGTAGTAGGTCATCAGCAAACTTCTTAGCCTTGGGCTTGGCTTTAGGCTTGTACTTGGGAAGACCTTTAACCAGACCATCAACAAAACCTTGCAGCGCTTTGTCTCGCGCTGCTTCGGTCATTGTCCGCTTAGTCTTTAACCATGCCTTGTTCCCCTCATCATCAGAAGTGTAAATACTACGACCAATGACTATCTCGCCCTCTGGAACGTGGCGTGTTGCATCCCAGTTTCCAGAGTAACCCGCCGCAGCCGCAGCGTTTTTAACCGCACCAATGTGGTCGCGAAGTGTAGACGGAGAAACGCCCAAGACACCCGCCGCTTTAGCAACAACCTCACCGCAGTCTTGCCACGCTTTTATTGCTTCGCGTTGTCTCTCGGTCTTAGCGTAATCTACAAGGCTCAAGGTTATATCCTTTAGTCAATATGTCTTTCAACAGTCTCTAAAGACTCAGTAAGCATCTTCAAAAAAGAATCTTTCCCCACTTGCAATTGCTGTAACTGGAAGTTCATGTTGCTAATCTTCCTGTCCAGATCGAGACAGTGATTAGTCATAGCAATCTGCTCTTCAGTGAATGTAGCTGTGTCGTGTTCAACATCATTAATCGTAATCATCTGAGGCTTGTTGTCTTTTCTCATTAGATTTTCTCCTAAGTTACCACGGAACACCCGCAGCAGTGACAGGGTTGACCTGCAAATCAATGTTAGCTTGCAGGCTTGCTTCAGTAGCGTCTTTGTCTACTGAGTCGTACACCCACCCAAGAACAGTCTCTTGAGTAAGATCAGCGTAGGGTA
>Ga0208148_1000108_pt1 | contig 32448 bp, 40 predicted proteins | sample DEB08_DNA_16_FD_184525 | JGI IMG/M metagenome (GOLD analysis project Ga0208148, IMG submission 184525) | Aqueous microbial communities from the Delaware River and Bay under freshwater to marine salinity gradient to study organic matter... | ecosystem: Environmental > Aquatic > Marine > Coastal ...
GATGGGGTGACTGCAAATTCCACCGAAATCAACTATCTTGATGGCGCAAGCACCTCTGTTGTCACTGCATCAAAAGCAGTCCTAGCCAATGCGTCTGCAAACATCGCATTTGCTTCTGGCCAAGGCATCGACTTCTCTGCAACCTCTGGCACTGGCACAAGTGAACTGTTCGATGACTATGAAGAGGGGACGTTCACTCCGACTGTGATCGGTCAGACAACTCCTGGCACCGGAACTTACACCAGAAACGTCGGCTTCTACACCAAAATTGGAGACAGAGTTATCTTCACGATTGCAATCGACATGACGGCCCATACGGGTTCTGGAAATATGAGGCTTGCTGGGCTTCCATTCACTGCTTCATCCGTGAGTGGTGACTTGTCGTATTTTGATGCAGCAGCAAGCAATCTTACATACTCTGGTCAGTTAAAGGCTTATGTATCTGGCGGCAGCACGGAAGCTGCGTTTTTGTCTATGGCATCTGGAACGTCTCTTTCTGCTGTTGCCTTAGATACAAGCTGTGAACTGCGTCTGACTGGCGTCTATAGGAGCGTATGATGACTTTGACCAAAGCACACAACCGAATGATCGCTGGCTCTATGGTCAACGTCTTGGACTATGGCGCTGATAACACTGGAACCTCTGACGCCACCGCAGCAATCAATGCGGCATACGCAGTCGCCATCGCTGGTGGGGGAGAACTGTTCTTTCCGGCAGGCACTTACCTCTGCAATGTGACGTTTAACGGCGGTGCTCCCGTACGTGGTGCTGGTAGATATAAGACGGTTCTCAAGCCGTTTAACACATCCAGCTACTGCGTTCGCATCTTTGGCGCTGGAGGAGGTGCGTTCAACAACGAATATGAGCTTGGTGCGTCTGTTTCCAGCCTGTCGATTGTCAACGACACTGTGGCTGGTTCAGGTCTGCAGCTTGGCGAACTAGGGAACAGTTCTGGATGCTCTAACGTCCGCATTGAGGACATCCATATTCAAGGTTTCACCTACAACCTGCGCCTTGAGCGGGCTATCATGTGCTCCTTCAAAGACATGGATTTGCTTGAAGGTGAATATGGCATCTGGGCTGACAGCGAAGATAACGTAACAACCCTGCACTTCGACACCGTGCGGTCTCGGTCAAATGACTACGGCATGTATTTGCAGACTGGTATCTTGTTGACGTTCACCAACTGCAACTTCGAAAGCAATGGCTTCAAGAACCTTTGGTTTCGGTCGTCGATCACGCAAGGACCAAGTCGTGTCACGCTTGATGGTTGCTGGTTTGAGGCACTCACCGAAGCATCTGGTGTGCGCTACAACATTCATCTCGATATGCAAGACAACACCAAACAATACGGCATCCTGTTCAATCGCTGCGTAATTTCAACCAATGATGGCCTTGCTGACGTTTATGCAGAACAAGCAAATGGAGTGATCTTCGACCGCTGTTCATTCTCTGTAACTGATAGCTTTGATACAACTCGCTTGCAGTATTCCGCTGGCTCGAATGCCGTGAAGGTCAAACTGATTGAATGCGGCACCATCCAAGACAGTCCTGTTCCGTCGATGTATACCAGCTTTCCCGCATTGACCCGTGTCACTGGCGGGACGTTTGGTTTCTTCTATGACTTCAGCGAGGTGGGTGGGAAGCGGCACACCAATTTTGCAGTTTTGCCTGTATCTGCTGATTTGACCAGCCAGCAGGTTTCGTATGTCGAAACCCTGAATGTCGATACCACAGGCGGAACGATCAACATCAACAGCTTTAATGGTGGCTCGGCAGGGCAGAAGATTTCAATCATCAAGCCCGTAGCCGCTAACACTATCTCGGTTAAAAACAACGGGACCGGAACGCAGAAGATCTTCACCAACACTGGGTCTGATGTGTCGCTTTCTGGAAACCAAGGCATGACTTTGGTTTGTGATGGAACAAACTGGTATCAAACGTGATGCGCCTAGTGCGTGGACAGTCCAGCCAAGGAGGTAAACATGGCACTGACTAAAACAACAGTAAACGACAAGATTGAGGTCATCAACAAAGGTGATTGGTCAACAGTGCAGGTACGCACTGCTACTGTCATCTCGGAAGATGGTGAAGAAATCAGCCGTACATTCCACCGTCATGTGGTAATGCCTGACGCTGATCTCTCAGCTGAAGATGCAGACGTATCTGCAATCTGCACACCAGTATTTACAGACGCGGTAAAGGCAGCGTATCAGACGCACTTATCTTCACAGGAATAAATAGATGGACAAGCGCACAGTACAATCAGCACACAGTCGTATTGACGGATTGGAGAAGGAAATCGTGGCGATCAAGACCGAGATGGAAATCCAATTCAAAGACCTATTCAATCGTGTAAAGCGTTTGGAGGCTATTCTGATTGGTGCGTCTGCATTTATTATAGCACTTCTTCTGCGCGTAAATATGATTAGCTGATGTTATGTACTCTGGTCGCCATATTCTGGGGCCAGAGTTTTCAACTAGGACTGTATCAGGTTTGTCTTTATGATTGTGGGTATGACAGACCGTCTCATTTGTGGTATGATAAGAGCTATGTAGTACCCCCCAGCTACGTCTGCCCGTTGAGGATTTATGATACATGATAGACCCTGCCAGCGCACTCTTGGTGGCGACCAGTGCATTTCAAGCCATCCGCAAAGGTTGTCAAATCGGTCGTGATTTAGAGGGCATGGCTGGTGACATTGGGCGCTGGTCTAAAGCAATCAGTGATTTTGACTTTGCAGCCAAGCGCATTGAAAATCCTAAATGGTATCAGAAGATGGGCAACGTAGAAGCGCAAGCCTTAGAGCTGCTGATACAGAAGCGCCAACGCGATGCAATGAGAGACGAATTAAGGACGTGGATTTCTGGCGCACTTGGTCCATCTGTTTGGCAGGAATTGATCCGAATAGAAAACGACATTCGTCAGAAACAAAAGGAGGCCGAGTATAAGCGGATCGAATTTAAAGAAAAATGTATTGAATGGATTGCTGGCATTTTGCTTTTTATTATGTTGGTGAGCATTACAGTTGGTTTTGTATGGTTGACTTATGCTTGATCCAGTAGGCAGCTTACCTTTCGCTGTAGAGACGCAGAGAGCGCGTGAGAGCATCGAAAACCATCAGGCGCAGCAACAGGTGCAGAAAGAGCATAACCGCGCTCACAAGCTCGCTAAGGCGCTAGAGAGACAACAGCTTGATTTAATGCTCAGTTATGATAAGTTTGGGGCATCAAACACTGGCTTAAAACCGCAAGGCTCGATTGTGGATATGGAGGTTTGAATGCGCGACATCAAGAGAATTATCCTGCACTGCACAGCTACGCGGCCCGAATGGTGGGCCGATAAATCCGCTGAAGAGAAAATGAAAGAATGCGAGCGGTGGCATCTTGACAGAGGCTTTCGATCTATCGGGTATCATTTCCTTGTGGATCGGGACGGCACAATTACAGAAGGACGTCCGCTAGATCAGCAAGGCGCACACTGTAAGGGTCACAACGCGGATACAATTGGCATCGCAATGTGGGGCGGCTTTGGCTCCGACAGTGACGATTTGCCTTCAGATCACTTCACGCCTGTTCAACTTGCTGCGACTTATGATTTGATCCGCAAACTGCAAGGTCAGTTTAACATCAAGAAAGATCAGGTGTTCGGACACAATAGGTTTAGCTCCAAGTCCTGCCCCGGCTTTAGAGTGCAGAAGTGGATCTCCGGCATGTCATTGTCAGAGGCGACAGTTAAAAAGCCAGAGCGAGAAAAGCCTGTGCAGTCCAAGACCGTGAAGGCATCAGCGGCTACAGTTGCAGCCTCTGCTGGCACAACCATCACAGCCCTGTCAGGCATGAATGATTATGCGCAGTATATTATTCTTGGCTTTGCTGGCATTACAATACTGTTTGCTCTTGTCATTATGCGAGAGCGATTAAAGGCATGGGCCGAGGGCTGGCACTGATGTGGGTCTTGGTTATTCTCTTCCTTTTGCCTGACGCGCACCATATAGCGAGCAACCAAGTAATTTATCAAGACGAGGAAACATGCGAAGCAGGGCGCATGAATTTGCTCGCAAGGCTGGAAGCAACTCGCCCTGCGGAAGGGAGAGTATTTATTAAATGCGTCGAAATTCTTGGAGGCAGAAAGACTTAAATGTTTGGAATAAACAAACTACAAATATATGGATTGATTGCCGTGTCATTCGTACTCGGCTTGCTTGGAATTTATTCGGCAGGTATTGCGCGGGGCAAAGATAAAATCAAACGCAAGCTGGATGAAAAGCTAATTGATAATATGAAAACCGCAAAGGAAGTGGAAGATGAGATTGAGAGCTTGGGCGACAATGCCTTGCTTGATCGTGCTAATAAGTGGGTGCGAAAAGATAACGAATGACAGCTACTGCGAAGTAGCCAAGCCACATTACTTTGCTGATGCCAAGGTTGCGGAGTGGCTGCTAAAGAACGACCAGCAATTGCTGACAGATACTATCGTGCATAATGAAAAGTACGAAAGATTGTGCGGTTAAATATCCATAGCATCTGATCCCTTCTGGATCATGTCATTGTGCATTGTCTCGCAAGTGCGCAGCAAGGCTATGTAAGCTCTCACCAATGCTTCAACCTCATGGTCGCCACGCATCCATCTGTCTTGCGGCAAACCCCTCTCTGCGCGTTCTATAATCTTCGCAGCGATAGTAAAATATTCTGGTATCTCACTCAACTTTCTTTCCCTCCTGTTCCATCCAATGATATATTCTGTGGCAGTTTGCGCACAAGGGTATGCACTTTTCTATCTCTTCCCACATCCTTTTATATTTGCCAGAGCTAAGCAACTCATGGACCTTGGGATCTCCCTCAGCTTCACGGTGATGAAAATCTATAGCAGCCGGATGCGAGAAGCCACAAAAAAAACAGGATAAACCTGCTTTGTACTTTTTGTATTTTTCGCGCTCTTGTTGTCGTCGTAGCTTTGTTCTGGCAATAACTTTCTCACGGTTCCGCTCATACCAAGTGGCCCCGTATTTTTCGCTATGCTGCTTTCTCTTGTCCTTATCTTTATAAGGCAAGCCGCTCTTCCTGTGTGTTGGCTACACAAGGGATAAATAGCATACTTCAAAGGTGCATTATAGACCCTGCAAATTAAACATAGACTTTTCTTGACGCAAATCGTTTGATATAGATGAATAACGTAAAATGTGTTAAAACACACATGAAGGAGTTTTATCTATGCCCGAAGTAACGAAAGATATTGACGCAGAGAATACATTCTCTGACGCGATCCGCGTAAAGGATCATTTCAACCTGTCAATCGCTGGCACATTCTCGGCGACTGTCACCGTGCAACGCTCGCTTGATGGCACAACTTGGCGTGATGTTGATACATTTACAGCAGCAACGGAAACATATGGCTTTGACCCGGAGCCGTTCTTTTACCGAGCAGGTGTAAAGACAGGCGAATACACATCCGGCACAGCCTCTGTACGTATCGGCGATCCTGATTATAAGAACCAATAATCATGGCTAAGCAGGGTTTATATGCAAACATCCATGCCAAGCGCAAGCGTATCGCTGCGGGGTCTGGTGAGAAAATGCGTAAAGTAGGTGAGGCAGGCGCACCAACAGCGCAGGCATTCAAAGAGGCAGCTAAGACTGCCAAGAAACCTAAGCGCAAATCTATGATGAGTTCGTAAGATGTCAGCACCTCCTGAGAAATCTGGCAGCAGCCCACGCCGAGCAGCCTTCCTGCAACGCATGGGCAAGATGCCGGGGCCAACAAAAGACAAGAAGGGTCGAGACACGCCGCTGCTCAAGGCATTGAAAGACTGGGGCGCATCGTCAAAAGAAGAGGCGGTCCGTAAAGGTAAACGGATTTCAATGATAAATAAAAATAAAGAGAAGCGTGGTTAATGGGCTACGTCAACGAGCAGCTATCGTCACCGCATGCAATGCTGGAACTGGTACACAAAGGTGTTCCGGGGACAGGTGCCGTGAATATCTTTGGCTTCAATCGTACACTCGGCACAACCTATCAAACCCTATGGAACCAAACAGGCGCATATGTTTTCCCTGTCTCGGCAGTCACGATGTCGGCAGTATCAAGCAGCGCGTCTGACACGATGCAGGTTTTGATTAGCGGTCTGGATGCTGACTATAAAAGCGTGGCGGCTGTCGTAACGCTTAACGGCACAACATCTGTAACGACGACGCAGACATTCTTGCGCATCAACTCTGCGCTGATCCTGTCAGGCAGCAATGTCGGCAACATCACGATCAGCAATGGCGGTACGACATACGCTTACATTGAGGCAGGGATCGGCATCACGCAGGCATGTTTGTACACAGTCCCGGCAGGCTTTGCTTTGTATCTATTTCGCTTGGACTTTACGTCTGGCACGGTGAATGGCAACAAGTATCTCAGCATCAGGAACGTCGTGACGACAAGTGCTGGGCGTACATTGCGTGTGGCAGAGGCCACGTTTCAGAACAGCCAAGTCAGCTTTGACAGACAGGTTCCATTCCGAATTGCGGAGAAGACTGACTTTCAGTTTGAAGGTAAGAGCAGCAGCTCAACGAATGAACTGAGTGCTTTCATTGAAGGAATATTGGTGGAGAACTAAATGCCTGAGAAGTTACACGCAGAGCTAGAGAAACGAGCCAGAGAGATGGGCTTAACTGGTGAGCGCAAAGACGCTTACATTTACGGAACCATGCAGAAAGTGGAGAAAGAAATGCACGGCGATAAGAAAAAAGGTAAGAAAAAATCTATGATGGGCGGGGGTTACGGAAAGTAATTACCATATCCCCCATTGCATTGTTTTAAATTCGCTTGCCTTCCAAGCGTAAGCTGCGGACAAACTCTTTCAACTCTCGCCGCGCTCTCCATAAATCCTGTTGGATGTTAGGATGTTTTGTACCTGTGCGAAGATATTGATCCTGATAGTGATCTACTTCCCGTCGGAGATGTCGTAAAAGTGCGTGATCGTGGGGTGTGAGTTCGAGCATTTTCTACCTCTTTGCGCATATAACATTCGGCGCAATACGCCTCATAATCTGGTTTTACCAAAGCATCCCTATCGCAGTATATACATTTCTCAGTCATAACCACCACTCTGCGCTAACACCAAAAACAAACACTGATGCCAGTGTAACGACGATGGCAAAGATTACCCAGTCTTCTCTATTAATTTTCATCTGACTTCTCCCAAGGTGCGCGGGTCAATGTGACCTGCATGTTTTCCTGATTTTTCTTCTGGCTGCCCAGCGCGACCTTCGTATTGAAGTCAACGCGCCGCGCTGCGGCTGGACGCTCGTAAATCTTTACCGAGCTACGCTTGGCAGGATACGCCCTGCCATAAAGCAAAGTGTTCAACTCTTCGAGCGTGTCGGCATTCACCGTCATTCGCTCGTTTGTGCCTGTCTGAATAAATTCAGCGCAATATCGTTTCATTCCATTAACTCCTTTATTCTTGCCTCTGCATTTTCAATCGCCGTATCAAACGCAGCAATGTCAGCACCAATACCACCGGGGCGTATATGCAAATCATACTCCCGCATCAGTTGCTGGCTGCGCTGCAAACGCTCAATTAGTTTGCGCTCGCAACCTATTTGATATTGCGTTTGTTCTTTGGTCACAGAAACATAACCTTTATTTCTATCTCTATACAGCCGTCACCTGTTTCTGTTCCAATCCCCATTTTAGGATCGGCTTGAATATTGTGAGCAGCGAGCAAACGCAAAGCAGCCTCACCACCAAGTCTTTTTGCTTCGTAATCATCCTCACAATTTAAATTAAAGGTATAAGTTGCACATCCAAAATTGTATGTTGGGTTGTTCATTTCCATTTCCTTTTTGTTACTCACATATTTGCTAGCTAGCAAATGTGCTAGCAACGGTCAAGAAAATAATTACACTTGATTTACTTTTGTTCTAGCTATATTGCTAGCAAAGCAAAAATAAATGAGCGGCTGTTATGAGATATAAAAAAGCACAGTGGAACCACAGGATAAAAGCCGAATTGGCTGAGCGTATGCGCAAAGTGCAGCAGCTAAAGTCCGACGCAAGCGGTAACGAATATTCGCTGCGCGATGTAACAGAAGAAGCATTTGATCTGTATTGCAACTATCACGGCGTAAAAGCAAAGGACGCAGCATGACAATCTATATCGGCATAGATCCCGGCTTCTCAGGCGCTATTGCATTCTATGCACCAAAAGAAAACATCGTTTCAGTATACGATATGCCTGTCTATCAAAATGCCAAAGGCAAGACAGAAATAAATCTTTACGAATTGCATGAGATCCTTGCGCCGGAAACGGACGAGCCACACATGGCAATCATCGAGCAGGTTGCAGCCATGCGAGGGCAAGGTGTAACAAGCATGTTTCGTTTCGGGCAGTCTTACGGTGCCACACAAATGGCAGTCGCAGCGCACAAGATACCTATGCAATTCGTCACGCCAGCCAAGTGGAAATCCTACTTGGGCTTGAGCCGTGATAAAGGGGTGTCGCGGAGTTTGGCAAGCCAGAGGTTTCCCAAGCAGGCAGATTTATTTAAGCGCGTGAAAGACGATGGACGCGCAGAGGCAGCATTGTTGGCACTATATGGGAAGCTATCGACATGAACGGATTTCAAAAGCACAACGTCAAGCACTTGTCAGCATCATCCATAAACCTATGGACCAATGCGCCTGACGTGTGGGTTGCTCAATACTTGTTTGGAAAGCGTGGGCCAATGTCATCAGCCGCGATGCGTGGCATCTGTACAGAGGATGCAGTCGTATCAGTGCTGACAGGAACGGACGTAGCAGAGGCGCTTAAAGCCGCGCACGATAAGTTTGACGGGTTCTTTCCTATCGGAGATGAAAAGACAACAAAAGAACGGGACATGATCCAGCCATGCATGGCATTGGCATTGGATGCGCTGAAAGATTATGGCGAGCCTGAGTTTCCAGAAGAGGGGCAGGAGAAGATCAGCATCACAGCCAAGACAGACGATTACGAAATACCTGTGATCGGGTTTTTGGATTTGGTTTTCCCAAAGCAGGGCGTGATCATTGATCTAAAAACAACAGGTCGTATGCCAAGCACCATGTCGGCAGAGCATCAGCTACAACGCGCCATCTACCAGAAAGCTAAAGGCAATCAGGCGGTCAAGTTTTTATACGTCACGCCAAAGAAAACCAGCTTGCTGGAAGATGGCGATCCAACCGAGCTACTCGCCACAGCCAAAAAGCAAATCAGTCGGATGGAAAAGTTCCTACGGGCTGGCAGCAAAGAGGACATTGCACAGGTCATTCCGGTCAACCCGAACACATTCTACTGGAATGGTGCGGAAGCAATTAGAGAAGAATTATATGGTATCTAATCCCAGCGCAGGGTCACGCGCACAACAACGTCAACAATCAAACAACGTGAAAGGACACAAAAATGTTTGAAATCGACTTAGGAGCAACAGGCTCAGACGTAAACACTTTCCTGCAATGGTCAGCCAGAGGCACACAAGACGGAGCAGTACGCGCCAAGCAATTCTACCTACGCGAAGGCGCAGGCAAGGATGAATACGCAGCCGCGCAAACAACAGGCTTCGTCATTGATCTTGATAGCCTCAAGACAGGCTGGCAGAAATCGGAAGGCATCCAAGGTGTAGCACCCGAATGGAAGTGGAACCCGACAGTCAATCAAATGATGGCAAAGCCGGGAGATGATTATAAGAAAGGCATCTCAGTCAAGGTCGCAATTGGCGGTGGAAAGGTTGCAATGTGGGAGCAAGCAGGCGCTGCCATATGGTCAGCACTCACAGACCTTGCGCCCAAACTCAAGGACCAACCAGCCGCAGGGCAAATGCCGCTGATCAAAATGGTGGAAGCCAAGGAACTTAAATTCACCAAAGGTTCCACATGCTATCCCGTTTTTGAAATCGTCAAGTGGGTGGACAAACCCGACTGCCTCAAAGAAGGCGCAGCCGCAGGCATTGCTATTGAACCAGCACCCGCTCCCGCCCCTGCTCCTGTAGCCGCTCCGGCAGACGCAGAGTTTTAAAACGAAAAATGCCCAGCGGTTTACGCCGCTGGGCAGTTCAACAGGGGAGGAATAACTAAAATGGAAATGGAAAATAAAATGAGCCTATGCCCCAAGTCCACCGTTATTAAGCAGTTCATAACACAAGTCACAGAGAATTGGAATACCTGTGGTGATCCGCTCATAGAAATACGTGCGATCGGACAAGCAGGATCAGTCTCAGCCGCAAGATTTACACTCAGCAAAATTCAGCAGGCCGTTGATCACGCCGAAGCAATGAACAACGCCAAACAAAATATCTACATGTGCATCAATCCAATTGATCCCATCAAGCCAATCCCAGCAGGCCGAGCCGCCAGAGATGGCGACATCCTCGCAGCCTTCTACTGCTTCGCAGACGCAGACACAGAAGGCGCAATGGAAAACATCCTGTCATTCGCAGGACCAAAGTTCACAATGTCGGTCAAGACAGGCACAACGCCATTCGCTAGAGGCCATGCATACTGGCAGCTGGAAGAGCCAATCTATAATCTTAACGCGTGGCGCAATGTGCAGAAATCAATCGCCGCCAGCCTGCAAACAGACAGCGCAGTCGTAAACCCCAGCAGGATCATGCGCGTGGCAGGCACAGTCTCATGGCCCAATGAAAAGAAACAGACAAAAGGATACGTGCCGGAGCTAGTCACAATGCGTACGCAATTCAGTACGGATCGTGACCCCGTGCCATTTGAACGCATGATGCGTGCATTCCCAGAACCCAAGCCGCCGGAACCCACAATACAAATCGATCTGGGCCAGCAGGCAATGGACAGACAACTGGCAGTGCAAAACGTCATGGCAGGCAATGACTGGCACGTCAACATGATCCGCCTCGTCGGCTCATACGTCACCAAAGGACTGTCAGACGAAGAGATACACGCAATCACAGACAGCTTCACGCTGGCAGGCTACACAGTAGACGATACACGCAGAGAAGTGCAGAAAGCCATAGACGGTGCCAGAGACAAAGGCTGGACCCCAGAGCCGGACCCAGCGCAGGAACGCATGGAGCAGCAGAACGAGCAGCTACAGCACGATGATGACTTCAAGTGGCCTACACCCTACGAAACATTCGATGCGCTTACGCTGCCGCGCAGAGAATGGGTGTACGGCTACGACTACATCAAGAAGTACATCAGCGTCACAGCTTCGGCAGGTGGCATCGGTAAAACCAGTGCAATCATTGTTGAAGCACTGGCAATCGCAACAGGCAAGCCGCTGCTCGGCATACAAGTCAAAGAACAAACAAACGTATGGATCATCAATCTCGAAGATCCCATATCAGAAATGCAAATGCGAACTATAGCAGCCATGCAGCACTACAGCCTGACGCCCGAAGACGTCAAAGGTAAACTCTTCATGGACGGCGAGGACACCATGCAGATCACCCTCGCGGCAGAAGGCCGAGACGGGCTGATCACAAATGACACGCTGCTCAAGTTCATGGTTGACAAAATCAAAGCCAACAACATCGGCGTCATTATCATTGATCCATTTGTGTCAGCGCATCTGGTCAACGAAAATAACAATGGTAGCATCCAAGCAGTCGTGGCAATGCTGCGCAAAATGGCACGCGATACCAACAGCAGCGTCCAGCTTGTGCATCATATCAGAAAAACAAACGGCGATGATGCCACAATCGACAGCGTCAGAGGCGCAGGCTCACTCATCGGAGCAGCCAGAGCAGCCAGAGTGATCAACAGAATAACACCAGACGATGCAATGGCGCTGGGCGTAGACGAACACGATGCGCTCGGCATCTTCGCAGTGGACGATGGAAAAGCAAACCTCGCACCGCCAAGCGACAAGCGTATATACAGACGTATGCACTCAGTCGAAATCGCAAACGGTGAGCACATTGGGGTCGCCACAGAGTTTAAAATGCCGGATCTGTTCGACGGCGTGACAGCCAAAGACCTGTACAATGTGCAGCGCACAGTCGCAGAGGCAGAGAAAAACGATAAAGCATACCGAGCAGACGTTAGAGCTAAGAACTGGGTCGGCGTGGCAGTAGCCGAGCAGCTAAAACTCGACCTAGAGAAGCAGAAAGATAAAGCCAAGGCAAAGGCAGTTGCCAAGCAATGGATCAGTTCCGGCAGTCTCAAGATTGCAGACGTGCCAGACAAACGAGCAGGCAGAGATGTGCCGTGCGTGATCGTCGGGGAGTGGGTGAAGTGGGAGGAGGTTTGATGCCTTCCACACTTCCACACTTGGTTTCCAAAGAGTGTGGATGAAGTGTGGAAGTGTGGAGAAAAAGACCACAAATAGTTCCACCACACTAGTTGTATGTATATGACATACAAGTGTGGTGGAATGTGGATTAAATGAAACCGTGGCAAATTAAGTGTGGAGAATTGGGTATGAAAGAGCAGCGGGGGAAGAGACAAAAGAAATCGGACAGGATCTTGTTTAGCAATCAAAGCAAAAATGCAATCATGTGCGACTTCGCTATGGGGCCAGTGGACAGGCTGGCAATAGAGATGGACGACAAGTGGGGGATCGACGTGCTGCCGGAGTTGGTCAGCGTTGAGACAGCGCAGAAGTATGGTAGCGCGGTTGCCAAGATGAATGCAGCAGTTTGGGAAGAAAACGTGGAAGAAACCAAGCTGCGCTGTGAGGTCGTTATTAGAGGGCTGAGGGCTATGGATGCGGAAGCAGAGCGTTTGGGCGCTCAGCGAGCCTCTACGGAAGTGTGGGAGGTGGAAATAGATGGCAAGCTGTTTGGCGTTATGAAGGATGGGAGGTCGTGGCGGACGATAAAGGAGCAGAGGCCAGAGCTAGAGTTGCTGACGCTGCGGGAAGTCGGGCTGGCGTACCAAGCGTTTCAAGAAAGTAGAGCAGGAGAATTTGAACGGGCAGTGAAGCAGTCGTTCAAGGGCGCAGAAATTATCGACATCAAGGCGAAAGTGTTTGATGATCCGATACCGTTCTGATAAATTGTTTGTATTGCGTTGGGTCTCATTTCCTCCCAATTGCCTCACAAACTGGCTCAGCATTGCGCTGAGCCTATTTTTTGAGTATCGTGTAGTTGAAGTTATGAGAGGTGAGAGATGGGCAAAAGCAGAACAGTCAGCATAGCCATCATGGAAAAGATTGTTGACCGCTTAGCGCACGGCGAAACATTAGTTGACATTACCAAAGACGAGAAGATGCCAACATACCGGGCAGTGACAAGAGCAGTCGCTGGGGATGATGAGATGTGGGAGTTGTATCGCAAGGGGCGTATCTTGCAGGCGGAGTATTATGCAGATCGTTTGAATGGATTGGCGATGGAGCCGTTGCCAAAAGGTTTAGATGTCCGCGAGCTAAACGCAGAGGTCAACAGACGCAGACTTGAGATCGATACGTTGAAGTGGACTACAGCACGCAACCAGCCATTCGGTATTCGTGATAAGAAAGAGGATCAACCGCAAGCGCAAACCTTTACGATTAGTTGGGCTGGCAATGATGTTGAGGTAACGGCAACGCCGGAGAAGCAGCAGGAAGAGAAGCAGCATGTTGTTAAGCATTAGCTCAAATGATGTGTATATCACACGTCCTGCCTGTCCGATCTACGCGCGTGAGGCAGGCGGCCTGATCTGCCTCGGCACCGGGGCTGATCAGGCGGGGCAGGCACAACATCTTGTGGTTTGCAAAAACTGCATGGCTTCTCCAGAAACTTTTGCGTGTAAAAACAATGTGTTATAGAATATTTAACATAATAACTATTATGCGCCATGGGGTTAGCCATGCATTTTGCGCAACCCAGACCCCCACCCCCCGCCGAAACGCCCGCCACCTGTATATACGTATATCACCCTTGGAGATGGGACCGTGACTGACACTGGCCTCTTCAACCATATCACACAACTGCGCCACCTTGTCGTCAACGCAGAAAGCGCCACAGCCCAATATGAAGCAGCGGTCTTGCTTTTAGATTTATATGAAACCATACTAGAGCAGAACGGGCTGCTTATATTTTCAAATGGAGGGTATACCAAGCATTGACGCATATTGAGATACCATATGATCCGCGTCCATTGCAGATGGAACTGCACAACGAGATGCAGGTAAAGCGTTGGGGTGTTGTTGTGTGCCATCGTCGGTTTGGCAAGACTGTCTGGGCGATCAATCATATTTTGCGGGATGCGTTATTATCTGCCAAGCCGAACCCCCGGTATGCCTACATGGCACCCACCTATCGTCAGGCGAAGAATGTAGCTTGGGATTATATAAAACAATTTGCGGGTGGCATACCGAATGTGAAGTTTCACGAGACTGAATTGCGGTGCGATCTGCCGACAGGCGCGAGGATTTCGTTGCTTGGTGCTGAAAATCCTGACAGCCTGCGCGGTATTTACCTTGACGGCTGCGTAATGGACGAGGTTGCCGACATGCCTGAGAGCGTGTTTCCAGAGGTTATTCGTCCTGCCTTGTCTGATCGGAAGGGCTGGTGCGTGTTTGTTGGTACGCCGAAGGGGCATAATGCGTTTCATGAGGTGTATGAGCAGAGCGTTGCGAATGATGATTGGTTGACTGCGATTTACAAGGCGAGCGAGACGGGGATCTTGGACGACGAGGAATTGTCGGCTGCGCGGCAGATGATGTCTGCGGATCAGTATGCGCAGGAATTTGAGTGTAGTTGGAATGCAAATGTTCCGGGTGCGATTTATGGCGGCGAGTTAGAGGTATCGTTGCGGGAGGGTCGGATTTGCAATGTTCCGTATGATCCGAGCCAGCGTGTTGATACGTGGTGGGATTTGGGTGTTGGGGATAGCACGGCGATTTGGTTTACGCAGAGTGTGGGTCGTGCTGTTCATGTGATTGATTTTTATGAGAACAGAAATCAGGGTTTGCCTCATTATTGTCAGATATTGAATGCGAAGAATTATTTGTATGGGACGCATAATGCGCCGCATGACATTGAGGTGCGTGAGTTGGGGACTGGGAAGTCTAGGCGGGAGACGGCTTGGGATTTGGGATTGAATTTTCGTGTTGTGCCTAAGTTGCCGTTAGAGGATGGGATACATGCGGCGCAGATGTTGCTGCCGCGTTTGTGGTTTGATCGTGAGAGGTGCAAGGATGGTTTGGATGCTTTGCGGCAGTATCATCGGGCTTATAATGATAAGACTAGAAGTTTTCGCGCAAATCCTGTACATGATTGGAGTAGCCATGCATCAGATGCGTTTCGGTATTTTGCTGTGGGGCTGCGAGAGGGTGGTGATCGATCAAGGCCACCGCAAAGGCAAGCGGTTATGGAGTATGACCCATTTGCAGCATAGGAGATAGATAATGGCTTGGTATGATAGTTTTTTTGGCGGCTCTAAGGAGACGGACCAGTCAAAGGAAAAGACGGGTTTATCTGCTATAGCGAGCGACATTGCTAGGGATGTTTCTATTGGCATTAAGACGTTTGGTCAAAGTTCTGAGCAGCAGGCTCAGACTATGAAAGAGATGGGTTATACTGATGCTGAGGTAAAGGCTTATCAGGAGCAAACGGCGCAGACGGCTGAGCGGCAAAGGTCTATGATGAGTTCTGGGGATAGGGATAGGGATAGAACGACACCTGCTGTTGAAACTGCGCCTGCCACGACTGTTCCGGCTGTTGCGGAGGTTGATATTGGTGTTCCGAAGGGAGCGCGTCCTGCGGGTGTAGTTGAGGAAGCGACGAGGGAAGCTGGGAAGCGCGGTCGTCGTGGAACGATTGCAACGGGTGCGCGTGGTTTATTGCGCGAGCCGGAAACGGCGGCTCGGCGATCTTTGATGGGATTGATTACATGATAAGGTTGCCGCAGCAAATTGCGGGGATGATGGGAAGGCAGGCTATGCAGCCAGCGCAGATGAAGGTTGCTCAGACTGTTGATCCTTTGGAGCGGCTGCAGCAGCGCATGGCGGGTCGGACGCTTGGCGGTGCGTTAGAGGGTGTTAAGAAGAAAGAAACCAGCAGTTTGCTAAATATGTTTGGGGTGAAGTAATGGCACAGGTATCGCCTATTGTTACGCAGTTAGAGCGCCGTTATAAGACGTTGCAGTCGCAGCGGTCTAACTGGGAGAAGCATTGGCAGGAGTTGGCTGATTATATGTTGCCGCGTAAGGCTGACATTACGAAAAAGCGGACGCAGGGCGATAAGCGGACTGAGTTGATTTATGACGGGACGGCTATTCATGCTGTTGAGTTGTTAGCGTCTTCATTGCATGGGATGCTGACGTCGCCGAGTACGCCTTGGTTTTCTATGCGGTATCGTGATCCGGCGTTACAGCAGAACGATGAGGCGAATGAGTGGTTAGAGTTGTGCATGGATCAGATGTATCAGGCGTTTAACCGTTCCAACTTTCAGCAAGAGATACATGAGTTGTATTATGACTTGGTCGTGTTTGGCACGGCTGCGTTTTATGTTGAGGGCGACAATGATGGTTTGCGGTTTAGTTCGCGCCACATTGCGGAGATAATGATTTCCGAGGATGCCGAGGGCCGCGTTGATACGGTGTATCGTAAGTTTAAAATGACGGCGCGTTCATTGATTATGCGTTTTGGCGAAGAGAATATGCCGCGATCTGTATTGTCTGACATGAAAACAGATCCGTATAAGGAGCATGAGATTATTCATGCAGTATTCCCGCGCAGGGAGACGAAAGGTCGGACTGCCAAGAATAAACCGATTGCATCGGTGTATTATCATCAGGGTGCCAAGCATTTAATTAGCGAAGGTGGGTTTGATGATTTTCCGTTTATGGTACCGCGATTTGTTAAAGACAGCGTAAGCATATATGGGCGCTCGCCTGCCATGACTGCTTTGCCTGATGTAAAGATGGTCAACAAGATGTCAGAGGTAACGATTAGGGCGGCGCAGAAGCAGATTGACCCGCCGTTGATGGTTCCTGATGATGGGTTTATGATGCCTATACGGACAACGCCGGGGTCATTGAATTTTTATCGATCCGGCACGCGGGATCGTATGGAGCCGTTGCAGATTGGTGCGAATAATCCTCTTGGCTTAAACATGGAGGAGCAACGCCGGAATGCTATTCGGCAGGCGTTTTATGTAGATCAGTTGCTGTTGGGGCAGGGTCCGACAATGACAGCGACTGAGGTTTTGCAACGCAATGAGGAAAAGATGCGACTTCTTGGGCCTGTTCTCGGTAGGCTCCAGTCTGAGTTGTTGCAGCCTCTTATTTCTCGTTCATTTGCGCTGCTCCTCCGGGATGGGCTTCTCCCTGCCGCCCCGGAGGAATTACAGGGTCAGGACATTGATATTGAGTATGTATCGCCATTGGCGAAGGCTCAGAAGCTGACTGACTTGCAATCTGTACTGCGTGGATTTGAGGTTCTTGTGCAGTTGGGCGAACTTGCGCCAGTGCAGGATTATATCGATCCAGATCGTATGGTGCAGTATTTGGTTGAAACGACTGGTATGCCTGCGCGTATTATTCGCAGTAATGATGAGATTGCGCAGTTACGCCGTCAGCAGGCGGCGGCTCAGCAGGCACAGGCTGCTCAGCAGCAGGAGCTAGTTGACGCGCAGGTTGCGCAGCAGACAGCGCCAATGGTTAAGGCATTGAGCGGATGAACAGACTAGATGAATTAAAGCTGGCATATAGGCGGACGTTTAACACGGACGATGGCGAGCAAGTTTTGAGTGATCTTAAAAAGCGTTTTGCTTTTGAGACAACCACGTTTTCGGGCGATCCTTATCAATCAGCATTTAATGAAGGGCAGCGAGCAGCAGTGCTGCTGATCGTCCGTATGCTGTCCGAAGAGAAGGAAATCACATGAGCGAAGAGGCAATCCAAGAAAGTGGATCTCAAGAAGTCGCAAATACTGGCGCAGCGTCAGTAGGATTTTTAGATAGTTTACCAGAAGATTTGCGCAATGAGCCAAGTTTGCGCAACTTTACTGATCCCGGTTCTTTGGCAAAAAGTTATGTACACGCGCAGCGTATGATCGGCGCGGACAAAATACCGTTGCCCGGCAAGTCTGCAACGGATGATGAGTGGCGAGCAGTTTATTCTAGGTTGGGTGCACCAAACGATCCGAGCGAATATGACATTTCGTTTAGTTCTGCGTCTATGGGTGAGAATGAGATTGCGAGCTTAAAGACGGCTTTACATCAGGCAGGATTGACAAATCGGCAAGCGCAGGCGTTTGCGAATTATTTAGATCAGTCGTACAGCGAAGGTATGAGCCAGCGTGAAAGTGCGGCAGAGGATGCACGCTATCAAGGCGAGCAGGAATTGCGTCAAGAGTATGGCAAGGCGTTCGAACAAAAGTTAGAACGTGCGCAGATGGCGGCTAATGTTTTGTTGGGCGGTACGGAAATCTTTGACGAGATTACGTTGTCAGACGGGCGCATGTTGGGCGATCATCCGGCGATTGTTCGCATGTTTGCGTCGTTAGCAGATCAGATTGGGGAAGATAGTTTGGAGGGTCAGACCACTGAAATGATTATGACCCCAGAAGAGGCATCACGTCAAATTGCAGAGATGACTAGACGAGATGGCCCATATTGGGATAAGATGCACCCAGAGCATGACAGTTACATCAGTCAAGTTCTTGCTCTACGTGAATACTTATAGTGGATAACCGAGAGGCCCACACACAAGCATGTGCGTCATGCGGAGTGACTGCCCAAGCAGTAAGCAAGACCCCGCAAGGGACAATCGAGCGACATCACCTGTAACCTTTTCTTAGGAGTTGGAGACAAATGTCTACTCAAATTACTACGGCATTCGTCAATCAGTTTTCTTCGAACGTACAGATGCTGTCACAGCAGATGGGTTCACTACTGCGCACAGCGGTAGACGTAGAAACTGTTAATGGCGAGAAAGCCTTTTTTGATCAGGTCGGCAGTGCTGCTGCTGTTCTGAGAACTACACGTCATGCGGATACTCCGCTGATTGATACACCTCACTCTCGTCGCATGGTGACGATGTCTGATTATGAATATGCTGACTTGATCGACGATCAAGACAAAGTTCGCATGTTGATCGATCCAACATCAACATACAGCCGCGCTGCTGCTGCTGCTATGGGTCGCGCAATGGATGACGTGATTATCTCTGCTGCTCTTGGCAATGCCAAGACTGGTAAAGATGGTGGAACAACAACACCATTCGATACATCAAATCAGCAAATCGGTGTAGGTTCACCGGCGGCTGGTTTGACACTGGCGAAGTTGCTAGAGGCAAAAGAAATCCTCGACAGCAATGATGTTGATCCATCAATCCCACGTTACATCGTTGTATCACCAAAACAGATCTCTGATTTGTTGGGCGACACAACCGTGACATCAAGTGACTTCAACACTGTTAAGGCTTTGGCGCAAGGCGAGCTAAATCAGTTTGTTGGCTTCACATTTATCACGTCAAACCGTTTGGGCGTTGATAGCTCAGCCTATCGTCGCGTTATTGCATTTGCAATGGACGGCATTAAGCTGGCGATTGGCAAAGAGCCAACTGCTCGCATTGATGAACGCGCAGACAAATCATATGCAACACAAGTCTACTATTGCCAATCTATTGGGGCGACCCGTATGGAAGAAGCAAAAGTGGTCGAAGTGTTGTGTTCTGAAGCGTAAGGAGTTTGAACCATGACTACTAAAAATTCTACACTGGTCGAAAACTTCGAAGCGTCTCCGATTGTGATGAACGACGCGCACTTGTTGCACGGCGTAAAGCGCGTTGCACAAGGCACTATTGCTTTGGCAGCAGGTGACAGCACTGACGACGATGTTGTTATGCTTGCACCAATCCCATCTAACGCATCAATCACAGCTCTGAACATTGCTTCAGACTCACTAGGTGGTTCATGCACATTCAATGTTGGTATCTATACAACTGCCGGCGTTGTTAAAGATGAGGATGTTTTTGCGACTGACGTTGCAGACGGAGCAGTAATGACTGACGTTCGCTTTGAAGCGGCTGACATTAACACATGCGGTCAGCAACTTTACGAACTAGCTGGTGATACGACAGATCCAAAAGACTACTACTACATTGCTGTGACATTCTCAGCGACTGGTGGTAGTGCTGGTGATATGTCCTTCATCATCGAGTATGTTGTAAACTAAAAAAGCGGGGGCGGGAAACTGCCCCCTCTTCCCTTGGGAGATGAAAGATGACAAGTAAAGTTGATATTGCAAACTACGCTTTAAACAAAATCGGCGGGTCAAACATCATTAGCTTTACTGAGGACAGCAAGGCTGCGCGGATTGTTAATCAGCGTTATGATGCAGCCCGTGACGCTGTTTTTCGGGCGCATCCGTGGAATTGTTTAATTCGTCGCGCAGAATTAGCGCAGAGTTCAACGGCTCCCACGTTTGGGTACACGTATCAATACGCACTGCCAACTGATCCATACTGCCTGCGTGTTTTGGAATTTAGCAACGGATCTTTATCATATCCGCAAGATAACATGGTTTCTGCGCTTGGTGAGCCGGTGTTTGTTATTGAGGGTAGAAATCTTCTGACAAATGAAGGCACAGCAAAAATTAAGTATGTGGCGCAAATTACAGACCCAGCGCAGTATGATGCCAACTTAGTTGAAACAGTTGCCGCGCGTCTGGCGCATGAGATTGCGTATGCAATTTCGGGATCGACAACTTTGGTGCAATTAATGGACGTACAGTATCAAACGCAATTAAAAGAGGCTCGGTTTGTTGACGCGACTGAGGGCGCGACAACACACATTGAGGCGAGCGACTTTATTGAAGCGAGGTTCTGATGGCGCGATCAGCACCAGCATATAGCTCATTCACCGCTGGTGAGATTGGGCCAAAGTTTGAAGGTCGAACGAATATTGAAAAATATCGTGAGGGTTTGGCTGATTTGACAAACATGATTGTCATGCCAAGCGGTGGCGTAACACGCCGTCCCGGCACAGAGTTTTTGGATGAAGTTAAAAATAGCGCGGTCAAGACGCGTCTTATCCCGTTTCAGTTCAAAGCCAGTGATACGTATATTTTAGAGTTTGGCGATCAATTGTTTCGGATTTATCGTAACGGTGCGCTTGTTACGAGTGGCGGAGTTCCTGTTGAAGTTGTTACGCCTTATGCGGCTGCGGACATTTTTAATCTGCGTTTTGTACAATCTGCCGATACAATGTATTTTACGCATCCAAGCTATGACGTGCGCAAATTAACGCGTACAGATCACGATGCTTGGAAGTTTTCCATTCCGATCTTTCAAGGTGGATTGGATGCTGCAAAGTATATTGAAAACATTACGCAAGCTAATCCCGGTGTTATAACTGTAACAGGTCATGGATTTAGCAATGGCAATGAGGTTTCATTGTCAGGCATTCAAGGCATGACAGAAATATCGGGTGCAAATTATCGCGTTGCCAATGCAACAACCAATACATTTACACTTGTTGACGAGGCTGGTGATAATGTTGACACAACCAGCTTTACGGCGTTTGAAGATGGTGGCGGCACTGAGGTTGCAATTACTGGTGCAACGGCGGCTGATCCATGTGTGATTACCAGCAACGCTCATCCGTTTTTTGATGACGATGTTATTTACATCAAAGACGTGACTGGCATGACAGAATTGAACGATAAGTATTATATCGTTGCATCGGCTACGACAAACACATTCGCATTGAAAGATATGTCCGGCACTGACGTTGATGCGACAGGATATACTGCTTACACCTCTGGCGGCACGGCTGAGCTTGCATTATCCAAGGTGCAGAAGATACAGGCTGTCGGCACAGAAATGAGCGGTACGGACAACCGTCCCAGCGTTGTAACATTCTTTGAGCAGCGTTTAGTATTTGCCAACACAAACAACAATCCACAAACAATCTTCTTTAGCAAAAACGCTGACTATCAAAACTTTGAAACAGGCACGGCTGACGATGATGCTTTGATCTACACGATTGCGTCAAACCAAGTGAACGCAATTCGTTATTTGTCTGCCACGCGGATCTTGACGATTGGGACATCTGGTGGGGAGTATGTTCTGACATCTGCCAATGATGGGCCGATTACGCCGACATCAACACTTATACGCAAGTATTCCAACTATGGATCAAGTAATATTGAGCCAGTACAGGTTGCCGACGTTACGTTATTTTTGCAGCGTGGCGCACGAAAGGTGCGCGAGTTCAAGTATGTCGGCGAGCTAAACCTTGAGGCATATGCAGCGCCTGACATGACGATCTTAGCAGAGCATTTAACTGAAGGCGGCGTTGTTGGGTTTGCATATCAACAAGAACCGGAAAGCATTATCTGGGCTATTCGCGCAGACGGCACGCTGCTTGGCTTGTCGTATCGCCGAGAAGAGCAGATTGTTGCGTGGCACAAGCATGTGATCGGCGGCACGTTTGATGGCGGGCAGGCTGTTGTGGAAAGCATTGCAGTTTTGCCGACAGACACTGGCGAAGACGAATTATATATGATTGTAAAGCGTACTATTAATAGTGCTACCAAAAGATATGTAGAGCGCATGAAAGTGTTTGACTTTGGTTCTGACACGACAACTGCATTTTTTGTTGACAGTGGTTTGACGTATAGTGGCTCGGCTGTGAATACACTTTCCGGCTTGTCTCACTTGGAAGGCGAAAGCGTAACGGTATTGGCAAATGGCGCTGCGCATCCAGTTCGCACAGTATCTAGTGGCGCAATAAGCATGGCTTATGATACAACTAATGCAGCAGTCGGTTACAGTTACACAAGTTCAATGCAAACAATGCGATTAGATACAGGCTCAGCAGATGGCACGGCGCAAGGCAAACCAAAGCGTATTCATGGTTTGACTGTGCGTTTCCATGAAACTGTTGGCGCAGAGATTGGTAATGACAGCGGCGAGACAGATCGTATTCCGTTTCGCAGTTCTGCCAATCCAATGGATCAGGGTGTTCCATTGTTTAGCGGCGATAAGAAGATTGAGTTTCCCGGTGGCTTTCAAGATGATGATCGTGTTTACGTGCGACAAGATCAAGCGTTGCCAATGACAGTTCTGGCGTTGTTCCCGCGTTTGAACACGTTTGATATATGAGGCTAGATAGATGAGTATCTTTGCAGCAATCAGTTTAGGCGCACAGCTTATAGGCGGGTTTCAATCAAGAAGTGCGGCAAATCGAGCCTCAAAGAAGGCGCAGCAAGCGGCAGAATTTAATGCAAGTATAATTGAGCGCGATATTGATCTGTTGGAAAGACAGCGCGGAATTATCAATGCAAACTTTTTAGTGCAGCAAGAAAGAGCAGAGCAAGAATTTGAGCGTGACGTGCAAGCAGTTGCTCGGTCTGGTTTTGCTTACGGTGGCTTTGATATGAGCCAAGGCACGCCAATGGAGGTGCTACGTAACAATGCGCGTGAGTTTGAATATCAAAAATCTGTTGAGCGGTTTAATAATCAAATTACAAATCTGCAAATTACAGACGCACAAGAAGAGGCTGAGTTAAACGCACAGTTGGCGCGTATGGAAGGCGGCGCGACAGCCGCAGGTTTAAGGGCGCAAGGCACAAGAAGTTTGATTAGTAGTTTGGGTCAAGCTGCTCAATTTACTTATCAAGCTGGCGGATTGAAGGAAATATTTAAATGAGGATACCAGTATTTCGCACCCGTGCCGCAGCAACTCAAGAAGCACCCGGACGCAGCATTCAAGCTAGAATGCGCGGCGATGTTCTTGCTCAAGCAGAATTGCAGAAAGTCTCAGTGGGGCAGGAAATGGTCGCACAGATTGGCGAATACGCTAAGATGCGATATAAGGAGGCAGAGGAGCTTAAACTGAACGAAGCACTGTTGTCTGCCGAAGAAGGCATTCGCACAGCCTCACGCGATCTGTCGCGTTCTTCGCAACTATACAATATCTTTGAGGGTGAAAACCTATGGGATCAGCAGACATCTGCGATCCGCGATCAGGCTTTGGATGCGCTGGGCGGGAATAGATTTACGCGTCAGAAGTTTTTAGAGCGTTACGGGCAAATGGAAGTGACAAGTCGTTTTCAATTGCGCGGCGTTGTTGATCGTAAAATAGAAGCTGCCAAGCAGGCTGCGATTACTGCCCGTAACGAGCAAATGGTAGTGGATCTATCTGATCCGGGCCTTACAGACCCAGCGGCAATGATTGAGAAATATAATGCAACGCTCGCAGGCATGACCGTTGATCAGGCTCGTTCTGTTAAAAATGGCACGGCAAATCCAACCGTTGTGCAGGCTGCAAATTTAAAATTAAAAAAACGCATCGCGGAAAATGTTGCAAGTGCATATATTGGATCAGATCCAATATTAGCGGCAACAATGCTTGGCGCATTAGAAATACAAGATCAGATTGATCTGGGTGAAGATGTTCCAAAAGATGAAATGCCTGCATTGCGCGGCGGCTCATATGCTCTTTATACTTTGCAAAACTTGCCGCGTGATGAGGCTATAAATGTTTTGGCTGACGCATTAACAAATGCAAACAAGTTTGCAGCGTTAGAAGAAAAAATGCGGCAGCGTGCTGAAGCTGCTGAAAAAGATGTTATTCAGAATGCAAAGAATAGATATTTTTATTATCAGCCAGACGAAACGTATAGCATAATTGATTTAAATAGATTTTTACCAAATGCGCTAAAATATTTGCCTAAAGAGGCTTTTGCTGATGTTGAGAACATTAAAGGCACAGATATGCGTACTGCAATTGAAACTTATTTAGATGCATCAAATGCAATCACGCCGGATTTCCGTGAAAAGATAAATAAGCTAGATGAAGAAGAAAATGTTAGTTTTTCACCATATCGTGAGAAATCAGATCCAAAAACCTATGATGAATTGTTTGCTTATAAAAATATAGGTGATTTAAGATATACTGATGTAGAAGATGCAAAAAGAGAATTATCACGCGAAGATTACGTCTATTTTATAAACAGTCTAGAAACCGAAGAAGAGGAAGCAGTTAGCGCGGCAAAGCGTTATGCGCAGGCAACCTTCCAGTATGATGAGCAGACAGCACTTGATCCAGACATGGGTCGCGCATCTAAGGCTGCATTTTATTCTGTTGTTGCCGAGTTGGAGCGTGCGGTTGCCGATCGTCGATTATCGGCTCAAGGACCAATGACGCCCACTGAAATTAATCAGCTAACACGCAATTTAATTACCGATCAAAAAGATTTCTTTGATCAGCAATTGCGTCAAGATTATATCGGCACGATTGATAGATACAATGATTTATATGGTGGAACTAATATTAATTTAAGCTATGAAAATCCTTTAGCTGATCTTGACACATGGTATAGTGGTCTTGCAGATCAAAAAACGCAGGAAGCAAACTACGCTCGGATCAAAAGCACCTTGAAGCGCGAATATTTTGACAAAGGGTTTAAATTCTAATGGCTGACTTAATCCAAATAGATACAGACGAGGAAATGGATAAGTACGCCGAGGCTCAGCTTATCTCGCAAAATCCACCGCCTGTTGCTGCGATCAAAGAAAAAACTTTGAACTACAACCCAATAACTGGGCGTAATGACGTTTTAACGTCATTGTCTACTGGCGGATATGTCAAAGTGGGTGAAGAGGAATTGCCACGCATTGAGCAAATTCAGCAATATACGCGTACTTTAAAAAACATTGGTGTGCCACTTGACATAGCTGAATATGAGGCTGCTGGCTTTAGCGCAGAAGAGGTGCAGGCGGCTGGCGTTATGCCTATGGTTCAAGAAAAGCCTAAACGCACCGAGCCACTGCGTGAGGGTGAAGAGTTGCGTATGCGCCGTGAAGGTGCAGACATGGTTGCGCCACTTGATCAAACATTGCGTCAGAATACGACTAACACATTGCGCGAAATATTTGTTGCGGCTGGTTTGGATAATTATCAAGCACGTCAGATTGCGGAAGGCTTGATTGGCAATCCGAATGCCACGCGTGATCTAGGAATAGGCATTGCAGACTTTACGCCTGCTGGCTTGTTCTTTGGTGCGCAGGAAGGCTATCGAACATTTGAGCGGGGCATGAATACAGGCGATCCAACAACGATTGGCATGGGTGCATTGGAAGCTGGCTTGTCATTGCTTGAGGCTGTGCCGCTAACAGCAGCGGGGGCAAAGGCGGCTAAGGCTGGCATCCCGACACTGCGGCGGGCACTGGTTGATTTAGGCCAAGGCGCAGAGGCACGCATTGCGGAGCGCGGCGATACGACATTGTTTAGCAATCCTATTGAGCCTGCTGTGGATCAGGCGTTGGCGATGGCGGGGCGTGCGGCTGGTGGCAGTGAGTTTACAGTTACAAGACAAGATGCATCAGAAATATTTGGCGAAGGCTCTGAGCGGGTTCGCTACACAGACCCACGATCACAGGGGACGATTGAAGTTGTTGCGCGTCCAGATGGAAGTGCATCTGTTCTTGAACTAGAAGTGCCAGAAGAGTTTAGGGGCCAAGGCATTGGTCAACGACTTCAAGAGAAAGTCATGCAAGATTATCCAGTTATGGGTGGACAAGTTTCGTCTAAAGCTGCCGCAACAACAGCGTATAGATTAGGGCGTCGTCCTATAAATAATCCTGATGCAACACTTGAAGATGTGTTTAAAGAAATTGATGAGATGTCATCGGTCAACATGATTTCGCCTAAGATGCGCAGAGCTGAAACACGCAGGCAGGCAAACATCCAGCGTTTTGGTTATGATCCGAATGAAGCGCAAACCCCCGACACATCATACCGCATGGAGCATCAGCCAACAGGGCCAGAAGGCGGTGAGGGCATTCGGTTGGATGACCTAACTAAAAACATATCAGGCGAGCAAGCTGGCTATCCTGAAGACTTCTACACGCCACGCGGTGCTAGTCTTTATGCGCAAGGCCCAAGTTTCCCTGACGATGAATACGGAATGGCTAATCAAGAGAGCTACAAGATCATCACGTCTGTGCGCAACAATCCTGACGCAGAGGTTACAATCTATCGTGCCGTTCCTGACGAGGATGCGATCACTACAATCAACCCGGGCGACTTTGTAACCCTTAGCCGTAAATATGCTGAGTTGCATGGCGCAAGTGGATATGGGCGTTCTGGCGATGAAGCTGGCAAAATACTTGAGCAAAAAGTAAAAGTGCGCGATATTTACTGGGATGGCAATGACGTTAATGAGTTTGGGTATTTCCCAGAAAGTTCAACTGCAACAAAATCTTTGCCTGATATGCTTGAGCAGAAATATCCTAATGTAACCTTAGATATTTCTGGCAATCCCGAAAAGGGTTACGAGCTAAGTCGTATCGTTATTCCTGAGGGAGAGCGCGGCGAAGGCATGGGGACAGAGGTCATGCAGGATATGATTGATATGGCTGATGAACAAGGTGCTAGAATATCTTTAACACCAGATGTATCATTCGGGGGAACAAGTGTAGCGCGATTAAAGAAATTCTATAAGCAGTTTGGCTTTGTGGAAAACAAAGGTAAGAACAAAGATTTCTCAATACGCAACACAATGTATAGAGACCCACAATCAACTGGGGGCGCAGATTAATGGCAGTAGATCCAACCCAACTAGCCGAAGAGCAAGAACAGCGCCAGCGCATTGAGGTTGCTGGTGCGCCTACTGAATTTGCCAAAGGGCCAGAGGCAGGCGTGCAGCTTGCAGGCGGCGGGACAAAAGCGTTGCTGGAGGTTTTGAATAAATTAAAACCATCTGTTACACCTGTTTTGCCTTATGAGGCTGATGCGGCAATACCACCGGGAGTATCGCCGGAAAGCGTAGTGCAGCCATCACGCGTACCAACACCACAAGAAATTGGCCTTGTGCCAGATCCGGGCAAATACTCAGAGCGGCGCACGCAGGAGATACTAGCGCCGGAGGTTTTGTCGCCGGAAGGTGTAGAAGAATTTCAGCGCCGTGGCTTTAAAGCGCAAGAGCCTGTTGAAGAACAGACAATTCAAAACGCAGCAGAAGCGTTGGACGAGCAAGCGGCAGAAGCTGAATTGTTGGTCGGTGACGTAAAGAAGCAAGCGCGTGATGCGTTGACGGCTGAAACGCGTGGTTTCAAGCCGGAAACAGGCGTGGCTGATGAAAAGCTGGCAGATCAAATGGCTGACCAGTTGCTAATACGCAGAGGTCAAATCAAAACGCTAGAAGATGGTGGCGACTTTAACTTTGATTACATGACAACAACGGATGATGTTAAAGAAACTATTACTGCACTTTCTGAAGTTTATAGGGATCAAACAAAAGCCGTTAAGCGTGGTTATATCAGCAACGAAGTTACAGCCGACAAAGCTGCAAAAATCATTGCAGATGAGGTTGGTTTAACGCGCACATTGCTTAAACGTAAAATCGGCGATGGCACGTTAAGTGCAGAGATGATGCTGGCATCGCGTGAATTGCTTGTGCGCAGCGCGGAAAAGCTAACAGGTTTAGCAACTAAAATTAAAGAAGGCACAGCAACTGCAACAGATCGATTGGCATTCCGCAGGCAAATGGCGATCCATGCTGGCATTCAATTGCAGGTTAAGGGTGCGCAGACAGAAGCGGCTCGGACATTGCAATCATTTCAGATCAAGGTTGGCGGCGAGCTAAGTGCTGTTGAGCAGGCGCGTGAGGCGCAGCGTTTATTGCAGGAAACTGGCGGAGCCGATTTAGTTGACGCAATGGCGGACAACTTGCTGAAGGTACAAAAAGAAAACGGTCAACGCGGCATTAATGATTTTGCGCGTGGCGGCTGGAGAGCCAAGACACGTCAGATGCTTTCAGAAGCGTATTTGTCTGGGCTGCTCAGCAACCCAGCAACGCAGATGAAAAATGTTGTCGGTACTGCATCATTTATGGCGTATCAGCTACCAGCCGAAATGATTGCAGGCATGTATGGATCTGTTATTCGGGGGGGCCGTGGAGCGTTGAAGTTGCCGATTAGCGATGATCAGGTTTACGTTGACGATGCCATGCTACGCTTTAAGGGCTGGATGGACAGCTACAAGGACGGATTAAAGGCGGCATCGATTGCATGGCGCACTGAGGTGCCAGCGGCTGAAGCAAGCAGATTGGACGTTGAAAATTATACGTCTATTGCGGGTGAAAGTAATGCTTGGACATCCAAGGCAATTTCTGAGTTTGGCAAGCGTGTGCGTATTCCGTTCCGCCTGCTGCTGGCAACAGACGAATACTTTAAGACAATCTCACAGCGCGGCGAACTGTATGTGCAGGCAAACAAGGCGTATAAAAAAGCATTGCGCAATGGAAAGACTGTGCAGGAGGCGCAAGACGAGGCAGGCATGATCCTGTTAGATCCGCGTTCTGTTTCTGAAGAGTTGGATTATAAAGCTAAACTTGACACTCTACAAAGCGATTTAGGACAGTTTGGTAAATTTACAGGGATGGCGCAGAGGGTCGATGTCGCGGGCATTCCAGTGGGTCGCATGATACTGCCTTTTGCCACTGCGCCGACAAACTCATTTTTGCGAACGACTGAGTTTATGGGATTAAATCCGAAAGTGTATGCTGACATCGTAGGCAAAAACGGTTCACGCGCACAGCAGATGGCACTGGGACGATTGTCTGTCGGCGGTGCAACTATGGCTGTTGTGGCTGATTATGCGATCCAAGGCAGCATTACAGGCGGTATGCCGAGCGATCCAAAGGTGCGGGATGCTTTGCCGCCGGGTTGGCAACCATATAGCTTTGTGTTTAGAGGCGAAGGCTTTCCAGAAGACATGCCATTGTATGATGTATATGGACGCCCAAATGGTCCATTAGAATATGTAAGCTATTCTGGATACGAGCCTGTTGGCGCTGTGATTGCATTGACTGCTGATGTCGTTCAGAGAATGCACCGCACGCGCGATCCAGAAGTGCGTAACAACTTAGCTGCCGCAGCAGTTGGTTCAGTGATTGATTATTACAAAGAATTGCCAATGTTGCAGGGTTTGTCTGACGTTGCATTTGCATTGGAATATAATGATCCAATGCGCTTCTTTAGAAGTCCAGCCGAGGCGGCAACGCCGATTGGCTTGCCAAATCCTGTTAGCTCGTTGCAGCGTGCAGGGGGTCGCATGGTTGATCCGCGCGTTATGCGTCCAAGAGGTGATATTGAATACTACACAATGGCAGACATTGAAGCTAAGAATGAGGACGGCACATATGTCTTCGCCAAACCAGACGGCACGCCAGATTATAATATGGTTGGGTTGCCTAAAGGTGATTTTGGCAGCAGCATTATTAGCATGATGTCTGATCTGTCTGCGTATCAATCTAAAGACAGCGTATTCCGCGATGAGTATGATCGGAATGCGCCTGCATATGATACGCTTGGCAATGAGATTGGTGCAAACGATGTCAGCCTAGCAACCAATCCCGGCTTGGCAATCTTTAATAATTTGAGCGGCATTCGCATTCGACAGGGTGAAGAGATGCCGGATTATCAAGCAGAGCTAATGCGTTTAGCATCTATGACAGGTGGTTGGCCTTTAACCAATCCAACAAGCATGGGGGGCGTGCAACTTGCGTTTGGCGCACAGTCTGATCTTGTCAATATTGCTAAAAATGAGATAGAAATAAGGCAAGCGCGGATTGGGCGTGTGACGTTTAAAGAAGCGTTGGAAGCAATGACAACGACAGTGACGACACCGCTTGGACGCGCGTATGATCTTGCTAGTGACAAAGATCGTGTGACAATGATAAAAGCGTTGAATAAGCAATATATTGATGCAGGATTTCAGGTCTTACTTGAAATGCCAAGATATGCTAATTTAGCGCAAGCATACGCTGACAAGCAGCGAGTGAAGGAAGAGCAATGACAGTAAGCACAAGCACAAGTTTTGTAAGCTACGCGGGGAATGGCTCGCTCACTACCTTTGCTTACACGTTTAAAATATTCCAAGACAGCGACTTGCTTGTCACTTTAGTCAACGATGCGTCAGGCGTCGAAACAACTCAGGTGCTAACAACCAACTACACTGTGACAGGCGCAGGCACGGCTGGCGGAGGTAATGTTGTATTTACGGCTGCGCCAGCATCTGGCGTAACTATAAAGATACGCCGCGTGCTGCCAGTAACGCAGGAAACAGATTACGTTGCAAACGATCCATTCCCTGCGGAAGCGCATGAGGATGCGTTGGATAAGCTGACGATGCTTGTGCAGCAGGAGGCAGCCAACAGTGATCTGGCAATCTCATTTCCAGAAGGTGATGTTGGATCTGGCTTGAACAACATTGTGCCGTCTGCGGTTGAACGAGCTTCTTCATTTTTAACATTTGATGGTAATGGTTCAGTTACTGTTACAGACATTGCAGGTGTTACAGATCAGCAATATATCATCACTAAGCAAAACTTTACTGGCACAGGATCGCAAGTGTTGTTTACGCTTGCTTCTGCGCCTGGTGCTGGCGGTGCAGGCGTTTCAATCTACATTGATGGCGTATATCAAAATCGTTCTGGATACACAATATCTGGAACCTCATTAACATTCAGTGAAGCCCCGCCGCTTAATGCAGACATTGAGTATCTTTCCTATGTTATTGCTGATATTGGCACGACAACCGCAACTGCAACAAGCCAGTCTAATACAGATTACGCGGGGAGCAGCGTCCAAGACGCACTAGATGACATTATTGATAATTCCACAGGCACAGGCGCATTTGTTCGCACAACATCGCCAACACTTGTCACACCTGCACTCGGCACACCTGCAAGCGGCACACTAACAAATTGCACAGGATTGCCAATATCAACTGGCGTGTCTGGCCTTGGAGCTGGTGTGGCTGCTGATCTTGCGATTAGTCGCACGATGATAAAAGGCGATGGATTTACTGGTACGGGTACAGTCTACAAGTCATCAGTTATGCACCAGGGTGATTTAATTATTACTCGCATTTTTGTTGATTTGACTGGTATAAACTGCGGCGGTACTGCTGGCGACATTATTGGTGACGACGGTACATCCGATCCATGCCATATTGGTCAGATCACTGCGGCGCAAAATGGCACAATCTTTTTTGGACAAATGCGTTGCGTAGAAACTCCTGCTGGCGGTGACACAGACATTGATTTATATGCAGCAGACGAAGGCACTGGGGTAGAGGACGGTGCAATCGGATCGCTAACTGAAACGCAAATTGTAAACGGCGGGACACACACGGCTGGTGATGTTGATTTAATTGTAGCCAGTCCTAGCGCAAACCAATACCTGTATTTAGTGGGCCAAGGCGGTGGTGATGCAACCTATACCGCGGGTCAATTCTTAATCGAACTCTATGGATATGCGTGAGGTAAGGCATGACGATTAAACAACACGGCGGCGTTTTTGGTCGCAACCCAACATTTAATAATGTTTCTGTCGAGACGCTTTCTATTGATGGGACAGCAATATCATCAACCGCAGCAGAGCTAAATATATTAGATGGGGTGACTGCAAATTCCACCGAAATCAACTATCTTGATGGCGCAAGCACCTCTGTTGTCACTGCATCAAAAGCAGTCCTAGCCAATGCGTCTGCAAACATCGCATTTGCTTCTGGCCAAGGCA
>Ga0208148_1000111_pt1 | contig 32164 bp, 48 predicted proteins | sample DEB08_DNA_16_FD_184525 | JGI IMG/M metagenome (GOLD analysis project Ga0208148, IMG submission 184525) | Aqueous microbial communities from the Delaware River and Bay under freshwater to marine salinity gradient to study organic matter... | ecosystem: Environmental > Aquatic > Marine > Coastal ...
GCATCCAAACTAAAAACCACATCACCATCTACCCTGATATTTGCCAAGAAAATAAAATAAACAAAACAAGATGCCACCACTAACAGCAAAAATAAAAGCACCAATAGCAAAGTTAATAGCCGCATCCATCTGCTCTTGTTTTCTATACAACTCTTGTTTTCTTTTTCTACGCATCTGAGCCTCAATACTTAAGACTTCCTTCCACGCACTCGGTCCGTATGTAAATGAGATATGATCTTTAATCTCAGCCCTCATTTGCTCCATCTTTTTTTTATGTGCAAAGATTTCTATTGCAGTCTCTTCATCAGATCCTTTGAATGTCTTCTTCCAGAAAGGTGGGTTCTTCTCTCTCTCTTCGATGTTAGTAAAATCAGAGAAAGCTTTGCCCCAGTTAGCAAGCTGACTTGTCATATCTTGGAAATCTTTACCTGCACCAATAGCAGCCTTCAGTCCTTTGAAAGCACCAGTTGCCATCATTACACAAGAAACTGGGTCCATTACTCAGCCGCCATTTTCTCCAAAGTTTCACGGATAGCCTTTATATTTTCATCTATTCTAGCAGACATTAAAGCTTGCGCTTGCGCTGTATTCTCTAGCTTGTCTATACTAATTTCATGACGTGCAATGTTCCTAGCATTTTCATCAACGTCGCTCCCAAGGGTACTTACATACCAAACAACACCACCAACCTGTAGAGATATTGCTATTATGAGAGCGACCTTTTCCATTACTTTTCTAACTCTTGTTTAAGTCTTTGCATGAAAGCATCACGCCCAACTTGCAGTTGCGTTAAGTTAAACTGTGTGCTTGCTATCTTTTGATCTAAAGAACTAATGTGATTTACACAGCCCTTTGCTTCGTCTGATAGTTGATCTTCGGTATATTCTATATCGTCAATCGTGATGGTCTTTTTATCTTCAACCATGTTGATCTCCTTTCTAAGTTAAGCAGCCCAAGGTTGTCCTGAGCCTGTGGTTGGTGTTTTCTTAACAGCAATATTATCAGCAATAGCTGTTTCAATCGCGTCCTTGTCTAGCGCAGCTTGCGCCCATGCAATGCAGTTAGCTTCCGTTACGCTGTCGTAAGCAATGAAGCCATCTGCGCTAGCATCTGGTGTGTGGCCTGTTGTGCCGTATTGACCGTCAGTGTAGGTAACAGCGTCATCGCCAGAGCCTACTGTTTCCGTTCCACTACAACGCCAGTGAATGACGTTAATGCCACCGTCACTAAGGTTGCGTTCTACGGTGGGGATAGTCCAAGTGTATGTTATAGCCATGATAAATCTCCTATATTGCTGCTATAATAAAGGCTAAGAGTTCGCTGTATCTTACGCCCATGCGTGTACGTTCTTCGCCAGTTTCTTCAGTCCAAGTGCTAGAGATAAACATTCCGTAATCCCCTGCGTCCAATCCTTCAGCCGCAAATGCAGCCTGTAAGTCTTGAGCTATGATACCAAAGTGAGTTCTAGCTTTGTCACCCTTCTCAGCTACTTTGGCCTTCCAACGAAACTTACGCAGCAAGCCTTTGGCAGCGACTGCTACCTTTTGCTCTGCGTCTGTTAGCTCTGCAATGTCTTGCTTTTCGTTGCGGTCAGATGTTTGGATTGTGCCGTTGGTGGCGTAGATGTCATCCCAACGAGAGGACACGTTTCCGAGGTCCATAGCATTATCATTGTTAGTTCCAGTGGATGTGCTTGGTTTGAAAACGCCATCTGCCCAAGCGGTGTACGCGTCCGTGTTAGAAGGTGAACCCATATAGCAGTAAAGACCGCCTTGCGACCCAATACTCCCCACAGTGGCGCCGCTTTTGTAAAACGAAATAAGGTTTCCATCATCAGTGTTGCGATTAACTAAGAAAGGCGTAGAACCGCTATCTGATACAGAAGCATATCCAGAAGCCCGTGCCTCAAAGCCATCCGTTGCATAGCCAGCACTCGTCTTACCCACCAGCAAGTTACCGCTGCTATCTATGCGCATACGTTCTTGATAAGCATTAGAGCTATCATTTGTATAAAACAGTAGATTAGCGCCGAAGGCATCACCTGCCGATTGACTTGCTATCTTTGATCGAACAACATTGCCGTAACCATATGCAGGGCCGTTGTTCCCGTACAGCGTAAGCTCTGCGGCATTAGCGCCACCACTAGTAGCTGATATTTTTAATTTACCGTCTGTTGAACTCGTCCCGATGCCTACGTTGCCCGATGAGTCGATGCGCATACGTTCTGTAGTGTCATGCTTAAACAGCGTGTTTGTTCCATCATGCTGTAGAATAAAGGATGTACCACCACCAGAAATATCGTCCATTTCTAATGTAGGTAGGTAGCTTTCAATCTTAAAACCGCCAGTGCCATCGCTTGTTGCATCAGTAAGTGTTAATGGTCTGCTTGGACTTGCAGTTCCTATGCCAATTTTGCCATCGCCACGCACATACAAATATGAATTTGTACCATCTTTGTCATATACACGAAAACTGGCATCAGCACTGGTGCTTCCTGCGTTAACGCCTAAACCCCAACTTGTTCCTGAGCCAGTATTGCCTTTCACAAATACAGTATTTGAACCTGCGTCTCCTTGAACTACTAACCTTGAGCCTGTGGAAGCAGGATCAGAAAAGTTAATACCAACGTGTCCCGAATTAGCTATACGCATACGTTCTGTGTCGGAAGTTAAAAATGCAATAGGTTTATATGCACCTGATGAAGAATAACTGGAAGATATTCTATTCGTATCGGATGATGAGTCATAACCCATACCAATGTATGTGTCATTAGCAGAGTTAATTGATACAACTCCAAAAGAAGCTGCGCTTGTATTACCAGATTGTTTGACTGATAATCTGTTGGGTGGTGAACTCGTCCCAATGCCCAAACTCTCAGCGCTCGCATCCCAGAAGAACTTTGCTGTCGTGCCTGTGTCCTCGTAGAAGCTGATGTCTCCTGTAGCCCCATCAAACAAAGCAAAATCAACGCCACTTCTTCTTATCTTAATGTCATTTGGTAAAGATGCGTGGCTTGATCCATATAGAATAATATTTGAGCCTGTGTTTGAATTATTTCCTCCCGACAATGCGACACTGCCATCATCAACAGTTGATCTGAACGCACCGCCCGAGGTAAGTGTAATTGCACTAGCCGTAACAATATTATCTTTCAACACAACACTATCTATTGTTACACCACTGCCTGACGTAGTTTCATCAATAGTATTTGTTGTTAGCTTTTGCCCCGAAGAAATAACAGCATCTGTTGATCCAGTTGTATTACCATTTGCTAAAACTTCTGCCCAAGTGTCGGCTGTAGCAACTTGAGCATCTACATAAGCTTTTACAGATTGTTGAGTAGGAACAAGCGTAGCACTGTTTGATGACATATTATCTTCATCAACAAATGCTGTGACAGTAATTGAACCATCTGATAAACTGCCATACGTTACAGTCCCACTAGCAGTTAGATTGCGAAAACTAGAAATGTCTTTATTTGTATCAACAACAACTGCTTTGCTTGCCGCTACTGTTCCAGCTGTCACTCCGTCAATCGCTTCTAAATCATTCTCATTAATGTCTGCGCTGCCAATAACAAAGCTACCACCAGTAATTGCACCTGTAGCAGTTAGATTGCGAAAGCTTGCAATGTCTTTATTACTATCAACAATAACTGCCTTGCTTGCTGCCACTGTACCCGCTGTTACATCATCAAGAGCCTCTAGCTCCGCTTCAGAAATAACCGCGCCAGAACCTAATGTAATAGTTCCAGAAACCTCTAGGTTTCCATTTACATCAATCAGGGTTGCATTAAGTTCAATTTCATCCGTTGCATTAATATCTAACGTAGTTGCATTAGGCGCATTTATATATTGTGACGCATCATTGAATTGTAGTTGTCTAGTGCTGTTTAACAGCAAACCAGTATCCGCAACATGAGTTAATGTAACATCTGTATCTACACCAAAACCTAGAACAGCAGCATCAGATGCTAGTGTTAAATCATCACCAACAGTTAGATCACCTGCAGGGCTACTTACATCAATGATTTTATCATACTTAGAGCTATTGGTATTTGTAGTAAGAGGCTGAGAACCAGAGCTAGTATGCGCTGCATTTACAATAAACACATTATTTGTTGTTGTGTCTTTAACTAGATCACGCTCAACATAAGAAGTAGATGCAGCCCAGTTGCCCTTAAAAGTTCCTAACTCTTGGGTTACAAGAGTATTTCCTGTACTATTAAAAGCAAGAACTTTATTTATTCTGTCAGCAGCTATAGGCAAAGTAAGTGTTGCACTCGTATCTGAATCAGAAAGCTGTAAACTTCTACTTGCCAAATCATTTAAATCAGCCGCAATAGCTACAAGCCTATCTAACTCTGTATTCAAAGCTACAATGTTAAATGCACCAGATACAGGAAAGTCAGTAGTTCTTTCTAATTCAATATCACGGGTAATAACAACAGTAGAACCACCAGTGCCACCTGTGACAGACATAGAAACAGTACCAGTAGAACCATCGCCACCCGAAACAGTGTAGTGTGTCGTGATTGTCTTAAGTGTTCCGTCAATGTAGACATTTAAATCTCCATTATCAAAGAACTCGAATGGTACTGCAAAGCTTGTTTGGGTTGCGCCCTGCGCTACTGTGTAAGAAATACGTGGTGAATTGTCTGCTATGTTAATTGTCATATCAAATCCTCATTTGAGCATAGAATATAAATCAATTAAGAAAGCTGCAACGCACAAAAAACAATTCTATCCGCACAATTAAAATCTACCTATTCCTATAGATCCTACGTTATCATCTACAGCCCTAGTCAAATTATTAGTAAAACCTTTTAACCAAAACAATTGAGCAAAAGGAAGCACTCTACCCAAATCCTTTGTTCCTTCACCAATGTTACCAGTTAAAAGATTTTGAAAACCTCTGTAATAATCTAACCCAACAGACGGCCCTGCCCCTGCAACAGCAGTAACAGCGTCAGCTATGTTTGGTTCTTGTGGGTATTTAGGTGCAAGAAGACCATTAGTTATGTTAGGACCGCCAAGAGCAAGAGAAGTAGCCATAGAAGTATAAAACAAATCACTGTAAAGAGGGGCTAATCCAGAGTAATCAAATGCCCTAGCAAACTGATCTTGAAAACTTAAGTCTACATAATCAGGTGTTCTTATTTGCAAGACCATATAGCCTAATCCAAGAGCAGCGGCACTACCAATAAACTGACTTTTTATTTGACCGTGAGCAAAAGCACCCATTGTTTTATTAACAGCAGCAAGACTGTAGCTATAAAACTGAAATGGTAATCCAAGCAATCCGCTTTCTATTCTTGCATAGCCTCTATACTTGGCGTCTTCTTTCATACCAAATTTTCTAGCTACATGCATGGGAATGTAAGCAATACCATCTGTAATAATAGGTTTGTCAGCAGGAGTGCCCATTAAAATAGTATTAGCAACGCCAGATCCTAGAGCATTCCTAAATCTGTTTTGAGCAAGCTCATCTGTCCATTTATCTGAGTTTGCTAAATACAAACCAGACTGACCTTTTTCCCACTGACCACTTTGTTTAGCAATTCTATTTGCAATAGGAGCGTCAATTAAATATCTTGCTAAATAGTCTTGCTCCATCTTTGTTGCTTTGCCCTCAGAAAGCCTAACAGAGTAATCAATCAAAGTATGACTACGCATCATAGCATCAAAGTCTTTAAATATTCTTGTAAGTGGAGCTAAACCATTAAGTAAATAAAATGCGTTTTTAGATTTATCAAAGATGTTTGATCGAAGAGGATTGTTCCCTAAATCATCTACTAACCTTAAATGTACACTACCAAAAAGTATTTCTAAAGCTTCTCCTGCTATTCTTGCTTCTTTGCCGCCAAGTTTAATTTGGCTGTCTTGCATAACGCCAAACAAACCTCTTATGCTTTTACCAAGGCCATGTTCCATAATTATTTTTGCAGGTTCAGTAAGCGTAGCTATCCCTGCTGAACCTAAATAACCAAGCTGTGCAGCAGTTCTTAATACTTCAGCAGTTTTGTAATCCCAAGAACTAGGATCTCTATGTATAACAGTCCCTGCTATTCTTTCATAAAGATGCCTTTGATCTTTTAGCACAGCGTTTCTTTTTTTTTCTTTTACTCCTGCATCTATTAGATCTAGTTCTTGATCGTCTAATAGTTCATCAATAGATCTACCGCCAAACTGCTTAGAAAACTCATATCTAGACCCAGTTCTTGTTGTGTAAGCTCTCATTACTTGAATAGGATTAGTGTGTATAAACTCCAATACTTCTGAATTTGGTATATCAATCATTCGATGTTTAAAATGTTTTGATTTGCCCATGCCAAAAAACGCTTGATCAAAATCTAAAGGATCACCATTGTTTATAATCCTATCAGTAATATTTTTAACTCTAGCGTTTACATCGCTTGTTCTTGTAGACAATGCAAAAGTTTCAACGCCATCTTTTGTCATTCTTTCTACTTCAGAAGGGTTGTCCTTAAACCATCTGGCTAAAACAGTTTCAAATTTATCTCTGTTCTTCTTAATATAGTCTCTATCCCAATATCTAGGTCTAAATACAGATTCGTTTCTTGGGTTTACTTTTGGTTCTGGTCCTGCCTCATCAAGAATAGATTGATGCATTTCCATTGTTTGCTTTTGTCTTGCAATAGATCTTTTTATTGAAGCTTTTGCATCTCTACTTTTTGCTTTAGCAAGTTTCTTTTCAAGTAGATCAATTTTATTTTGTCTTTTTTTGATGTCAGTTTTATAAAAAGAGTTGCTACCAATCATACCCTCTTCTCGTAATCGAATCTCCCAATCGTCATAAAATTTATTAAGAGCAGACATTGCCCTTGACTCAAACGCATCAGAAGCTTTTTCTCCTTTAATTATTTTAGAGTCAACTCTTTCTATCCAAGACTCAAAGTCTGATCTTTTGTGCAGATAGTCCAAGGGTTTTATTGTACCCTTGCCTGTTGATTCGCCCCATATATGAACAAGGTCATCATATACTTTAACCATCTCACCATCTAGCAACTTAGCGTTCTGATGCACAGAAGGCCTTAAAGCTTTACCTGCCTTATTTGCGGCAAGCAGTATTCCAGAATCATTTGCTATTTCTAATGTTGTAAGCTTTACGCTGTCAGGAATATTTTTGTCTTGAAGTATTCTTTTCATTGGAGTTGTTACAGACTTGTAGAGCCATGAGTTCGTAAAAATACTATCAGCAATATTTAAATCTGTAGTTGCTGTAGAGGGATCTCCAACAGTATCGAAGTCAGATAACTTTTGACTCTTGTCAAAACCTTCATCTACAATTGTAGGTTTATAGGTAGGATCAATAAACTGTCTAAGGTTATTTATTTCTATTTCTGCTTCTCTAGTTGCTCTTGCTCTTCTAGTCACAGGTATAGAAATCAAACCTTGAAGAGCAGCACCAAAAACAAAAGCACTACCAACATTTATAGCAGCCTCTTGTTTTGTAGCCAAAGGGTCAAAGGGATAACGAATTGCTTCTTGTCCTGCCACAATTGCACCAGTAGCAGTACCAGTTTTCAAAGCTTTGTAAGCTACACTGCCACCTTTTATAAAAGGAAGTGGTACATAATTTATAACATCGAAAAACTCTGCGCCCATTTGCATACCAGTAGAAGCTCTTCCATAAATATCTCTTCTAGAAATATTGTCTCTTAGATCTTTTTCTAAATGCTTTAAATGTTCCATACTAGTTGCTCTAGCAAGCTCTACAGAATACATTTTTAAATCATCAGAAACATTATCAACCGCACTAAAACCATCCTCTACTTCGGGACGCGAGCCAAATTTATTGTACTCCCTAATTCTGTCTATAAGGGGATCGTATCTCATACCAAGCATAGCGCCTACAGTTTCTAAGAACTCAGGACTTTCTTGTTCTTCTACTGGCCTGTCAGGTAAATACTCTACAACAGGGAATGTAGTTAATCCATTTTTCATTATGGTAAATCCCAACCATAAAACTTAAGTATAGGAAGCCGCCTTAGTACACTATCTTCTGGGATAAAAGGTTTTGCCCCCTCTTCCCTAGCTTTTCTTTCTTCTTCTCTAGCGGCTGCTTGAATAGATCTTAACAATTGATTGTGTTTATTTTTAGCAAAATCTTGTGTCATACTAGTATCAAACATAGGCCATGTAAGCTCAGAAGAACCAAATTCATCGATCTGCCTGTCATATATTAATGGTCTTATTTCATTGTTTTCATCTCTAAAGTAAGCATAAAACTGAGGGACATCACCACCATCAAACGGAACAAGAAATACTTCTTTTGTTTGGCCTGTTACAATAGTAGATTCTGTTTCTCTTGCTTTACCACTTCTAGTTGAAAGCACAGTTTTTTGTATATACGAAATATCTTGAGGTGGGCCTAAGCTAAACCCTCTTGGAAGTTCTTGATTAACGAGTTTAACAAACTCAGCTTTCTCTTCTTCATCTGGGAAAACTATGTCTAGTGACATTTTAGAAACACTCTCACCACGAACAAATGGACTGTTAGGATCTATAACATGTTCAGATGGTTTATAGTTTTCATCAAAATAATTAGTAAGCTCTTCTATTATTTCTTGAGATGTTTTACCCATTTCAGCGTACATTTCTGCTATAGGTGCAAGATCTGCTACAACTAACGTATCTGAAGATATTTCTTTTTCAACAAACTGAACAGGAGATAATTCACTAAATACTCTATCTCTATTTATTTTTGCAGAAGGAGAATTAGCTTGTTCTTTTATCTCTAATAGTATTTGATTAGCTGTTTTTTCATTTCCAAAGTATGCTTTTCTTCGAGCAACCTCTCTTAATAAAGCTGTATCTTTTCCAAAAATATCACCAAATCTATTTACAGTACCAGAAGGACTTCTGTCATTCATTAGAACATTAGCGTGCTTAAGTAATGTATCAGCATCTACTTCTGGCGCAGTACCGCTTAAAAAGTTTTTAAGACCAGATACCAAACTTTCTGGTAATGTTATTCTTGAAAGCTGATAAAACGAAGGTGTTGTAGAATTTGGGTCAGCAGCAGAAGAAATGTCCAAGTTATCTGACATTATCTTATCCATATCTTCTCTATGGCTTATTGTTTTGTTTGTATTCCCTGCTTGAATAGTTTCATTTCTAAGTTTTATAGCATCGTTTAATTTTTTCTTTTCTTTTTCACGATCTGTTTCAGCAGTTCTTATATCTGTTTCTCTTTTTTCAAGAGTTCTTATTATTTCCTTTTTACCTTCTGGAAATGATTGAACAATTTTATTTAAAGTTTCTGCTACTTCTTTATTAGCTTTACTTAAATTTATAACAGAAGGATCTTTGCTCTTACCATCACTTTGAATAAATAAACTAATTGCATTTAAATCTAGAGAGCTAGCATTTTGAGTATTGTTAATTATTCCTTCTGCTCCTGCTAACTTAATACTATTTTCAATATTATCTTTTTCAGAATCAGTAAGAATATTGCTAGATGTAGTTATAATTTTTTTGCTAAATTTATTAAACTCATCTTCAGTTAATGAATTAGATCGTGCTGCTTGAGCAATGCTATTGCTTTCAGCTTGCAATTGTTTTTTAGCAATATAATTATTTATATTTTCTTCAGCCTTATTTCTTATTTCGCTAAGAAAACTAGTAACAGTTTCTGTCTGGTTAGAATCATATAATTTGTAAGCTTTTATATTTCTAACTACATGTTTCTGAAAAGAAGTTAATTTTTCAAAACCATCGGCATCTGTTGATATTATTGCTAATCTAAGAGAATCTATATTACCATCTCTAGCAGCTATAGTAAGGTAATTTTTCAATTCTTCAGACTTAATGTCTGTAATTAAACTTGCATCTACAGGAACTTCAGCATCTATAAATCCTTGAAAAGTATTCTGTAATCTATCTAACGTATCTAGAGAATTACTTATTGCAACATTAAATTCTATTAAAGCATCAGAGTTTGACTCAGGCTTACCAAAATTATTATAGACAGTATCTAAGCTTCCAAAAGTACCAGAGGTATATTTGCCTATGTCAGTTTCAGTTAATAGCTTAAAAGTATTATAATCTACTTTTAAGTCTGCTTTTGCAGATTCAATTTTATCTTTTTGCGCCTCTAGCAATAATCTTCTTTGTTCAAGCTCAGAATCTTCTGCTTTGCGATAATCGCCAGAAAGACTTTCTGCAAAAGCCATAACATTTTCTAAATCTTCTGCGCTTAAATCTTCAGTGTATTTAAGTATACTACTTAAATCTTCTTTATATTCTTCATCTAAATATGTTGTAACCTTACCATCAGTTCTTATTGCTAATTCAAATTGAGTTCTCTGATAGTCATTCATCATAAACTTTGGGTAAAAACCTTCTAGCTTGCCAAACACATAAGCAATTTTTAGTTCCACGCCATGTCTGTCAGCAGTTCCTTCATTAACCAAGCTTGATGCTTCAGCATCTGCATTTTTCGCAACTCTCGCTTCTATAAATGCATCAAGTTTTGTAGCGTCCTGATTTGTTTTGCCAAACTCATAGGCTGTTACTTTGTCATCTTTATTAGATAAAAGTACATGCTCCCCAAGCTTTTGCCTTTGCCTACTAGCGTTTAACTTGCCTAAAGATAGCTCTGCTTTAGCTAGTTCTAGTGCGCCCTGTTGCTGCACATAATTTGTGTATATAGTTGCTTTACCATCTTGCTCTGTACTAAATGCCATATTTTTAAGGTATTCGTTGAGAGCACCTGTAACTTTTCCAACATTATCAGGATCATCTTGGTAACTTAAAATAAGTTCATTTGTTTTTCGCTGAATATCAAGAGATACTTCATTTTGATACCTATCTAATATTACTCTTTGATATGCCTCACCTGCTGCTCTACCTATAAACTTATCATCATTTAATTGATTTAATGCTTCTGGCTTACCAGTAAGAGGGTTAATATTAATAATAGATTTTGAGTCAGTCTCAAATGCTAACTGCTCTCCCTGCTTAACTGCTTGCACACCCATTTCTTTAACTGAGGCTTGAACAATTTGATTGGCAGCCCTAGCAATATTACTATACTTTTCTACTCCACCAGTATTTACAGATCTAATGCCAACAGGGCCAATCGATCCAGTACCTAATCTTTCTCTTATTACTGGCATTAGCCTACATCCTTATTGCTACTAAAAATATTACTAACAGAGGGAGGCATATTAATAGCAATGTCAGCTAAATTAGTTAAAAAATTAGCGTTAGACATAGACCTCATTCCTGCGGCTGCATTTTGACCATATGTATATGCAGTAGCAGCTTGTGCAGCATATTTCGCTTCTGTCAAACGAGATTGCCTTTCTATATTAGCCATATCTTCGCCAACAATTTGCCTATTCTTTTTTAAGTAAGCTGCTACTGACCTATCAGAAGAAGCTATCTTAGCACTAAAAAAAGCAGTGTTTTGTTTTTCTGCGTCTAATGCCTCAGACATTCTTCTGTTAGAAACATCTATAGCTTCAGCTTTAGCTAAAAATAATTCAGAAACATATTGCCTTGCCTCTAACTCACCTATTTTTTTTCTTTCTTCAGCAGCTTCTTTTTCAGAACTTCTTTGTTTGAAGGTGCCGTAAATACTTAAACCTGCTGCTATTAAAGGTAGTACCATTAGAAAGATACCTCCGCGACTAAACCATTAACTTGTATAAACATAGGTGCAGTTTGAGTTACCGTAATCTGAGGATCTTTGTTGTACCCCAGTAAGTAGAACTCCCTTTTACCTGTGACCGCTTGCCTTGGTAGACTAAAGTCATTGTTTACTTTTCTTATTATTAACTTCTTGTTGTTTACTGAAACAGAAAGAGTCTCAGATAAATCTAGTATTACTCTAGATAAACTTCTAGGTTGCCCTGTCTCTGGGCCAATAGCAGTATTAACATCTATTGGATTAGTCTTTAGCTCTACATCAAACCCAAACCCTACCTGACAGCTAGTGAGAGAAGCGTCTACAGCCGAAACGTCCACCTTGCCATTAGCTACTGTAAATTTACCTAAATAGTCTGTAGAGCTTATTACATCAACCTCTGCACCATTCTCAAAGAAATTAGATACAGTAAACACTCCTGCTGTTCCTGTATATGTATTCCCAAGATCTAAACTTACATTTTGATTTAACTCAGCAAATACAAAACTCTTTGTACCTGATCCAAGATTGGTCTTAATAACAGCAAAAACCCTATTACCAATAGCAGTAACAGAATGAAACGAACCGTTGGTTTCAAATCTTGTCCATCCTGCAACTCCTTCTATACGATTAAGATTATAGACGGCAATCTCACCAGTAAAGTTTTGAGCAAATACAAATGATTCGGCTGTGTTTACTGCTCCACTAATTACACACATCTGAACAGGGTCGCTTATTAAATGAGAAGAAAGCAATGAAATAGGATCAGCTTTATAAGCTTGCTCACTATCATCATAAACAAACTGACGTATCATCTTTCCGCCAATTTGTCCAAAAATTGTAGCACCATAGAAAGGTTGAGGCCTTACAAACGTAGCGCCAAAAGATGTCTGCCTTTTAACCCTAGCATTTGTTGGGGTAATAGGTTGGTTCTCGAATGTAGGAATAAAAAACTCAGAACCTGCGGTAAAGATGTGTATATCTCTATTAGATACAAAGTGGCGTATAGTGGCTACCTCACCAATACTCATTACAAGTTCTAGTGAATCATCGTCAGCAGCGTCACCAATATCAAAGTTATAAAATAATCCAGACTTACTTGCCCACACTGTATCGGGTTGAGATAATGTTCCACCGAACCACAATCTGTTTTCGTGAAACCCAACAGCGGCAGGGTAACCACGCAAGGAAGAGTAAGACTGCTCCATCCATTGTTGTGTTGCAGCGTGTGTTACTATCTGTAAAAACCCACCACCATCTTCTGATGTATTAGCAGAAGAACCTGCGGTAACGACATATCTATTTTCGTCTATAACACTTGCAATACTTCTAGTACCATTAATCTGTGCAGCATTTATACCACCAACAGCAGAAGCATTTCTTATTGTAATACTGTCACTTGCGGTCATTCCATGATTAATATGAGTAATTTCTAAATTACCAGAGCCGTCAGTTGTTCTAATAGAATTAGGATCAAGCTCTACATAAAGCTCATCGACAACTCTACCAGTAGCAGAAGTAGCGGATTGAACAGATGTAATATATATTTCAGCTTCATGGTATAACAATGTTACACCAACATGCTTAGAATCAGGATAATTACCACCAGACTGACTTCCTGTAGTATCAAAATAAGCAGCACTCGTTGTTAAAGTAATAGAGGTACCAGTTGTAGCAGAAGGATCTAACGTCATACCAGTTGCTTGAAAATGATAATATGGTTGATAAATCTTAGCACCACCTGCTTGTAAAACAAAATCAAACTGTTCTACTTGAAAACTATTCAAACCAGTTCTTACAATTTGTTGACACATAAATGTATTGTGGCAAAGAAATAAAACATCACCACCTTGGGCATAAGTCATTTCATGTAGGTACGCCTGATCCCATTGTAAACTATTTGAGTCCACATCTTGCGTAAGGGTTGTAACCAAACTTAATGCGCCAGTTGTCGGGTTAATAAAAAATATTTCACACTTCTGATGCGAGAAAGCTATTACATATTGCTCATCATCTGAGAATACAAAAGGTATTAATCTTACTTGCTGCCTTATAGATGTATCCTCAGTTACAGCAGTAAAATCATGCAGAGCTTGAAACCCACCACGTTTAGCCACGCCACCTTCTGTTCTTATAAAAAAGTTTTTAACACTTTGAGCAGATGAATTATAAATTGGAGAATCCGTCCTTGCTACCAAAGACGGACTAATTTCACCATACTGAAAGTTTGTTATAGGTATTCTAGCCTTTTGCATTTAGCTTCGCCTGTTAGTAATAAACCTTGATGTTACAACCTTACGAGTTGTTTGTTGCTGAGAATCTGTTGACCTAGCTTTAGCCATAAGAAACTCATACTGATTAGACATTAAGCTAGATAAAGAAGTATCTCTTATTAATGCAGTAGCAAATACAACAGCCATTGCATACTCTACACACACAGAAAAATAAGAAGGCCAATTAACCTCATCAGCTCTATAAGTAAAATCAGCTATAAGAACATCAGCAACGTCAGCATCACAAAAAACCTTATTGCCATAAACATTGTATTCAATTTGCAAATCTCTTACCGTAACAGCATGAAGAAATAAATAGTCAGGAAGTTGATAAGCAGAATCAAATCGACCAGTAGGTGATTCAGTTAACCTGTTTAATACAGCTTGATTTGTTGCAAACCTCCAACGTGTAGAAGTAAGGTTAGTTCTTGCAATATCTTCATACATGTTACCTGCAATCAAAGCTTCAGATGTATCATCATCAAAAGAAGTAATAGGCTCTGCACCAATTAAGATGAGAGCTCGGCTACATATATCAATTGCACTATTTGCAGGAGTACTTACCATTATAAACCTCTATGAAAAGAGGGGGGCTTTCGCCCCCACTCTATTAGTCACCATCGGTCTCTGCAACAGCAGTACCATCAGATACATCTACAACTGAACCAGTATTAGAAAGAACAGTACAGAAGTTAGTTGTTGGAACATTTGTGTCCCGAACCATAATCAAGTCACGAACAGAAAGCATATTAGCTGCACTGTTAAAATAACCTGATGTGTTCACAGTAGCAATCGCATCCGCAGATGTATACATCCACAAACTACCATTTGAGTCGCCACCGATACGAGCAAGACCACTTGCACTATAAGCCATTTTAGATCCTCCTCTTAGTTATTGTCTAGGACTTCGTAGATACCGTTATCATCGATAGCTACCGCGCCCATTGACATCATTGATGTTGCTAAGTGAGATACTTTCTCAGCAACATAGTTTACTTCAGTTTGAACATCAGAGTTCACACCAATACCTACAGCACTTGTATGGTAAGCAAAGTTTTTACCACCTGCTACAGCAGACGTTGAGAAGATCTTGAAGCCCAAGAACTCTTTCATTGTCATACCACCTGCAAAAGGTAAGTTTTGCGGACCAACAAAGTCTGATGATGCAAACTCATTGATTGCAAACAAATCAGCATAACCTGCAGGAGACATCGCAAGATAGCGTTGCCCGTCTTCTGGAACATCTGCCGTACCCATTGTCTCAAACAATGATAGAAGATCTGCTTTTTCTAGAGCAGAACTAGTATCGTGTATTTGAGTAGAGTTAGCACCTGCATCCATTGCAGTAATGATTAGCTCATCTGTTTTTCTACCAAGAGCAGCAGCAGCGGATTGTGCTACAGCTTGTCGCTCGTTGATATTTGTTTTCAACTCATCAAGCTTGTCGATAAATTCAGCAGCATAGAAGTCACTCATTGATACTTCTACGTTGGTGTGTACTAACTCCATAGGAGTTACATTACCATTGCGAGATTTTGTTGATGCTGTTCCAGTGCCTATTTTCTGGAATCTTGCAGTTGAACCTGACACATTTGTAGAGCGAATAGTATTCCGTAGCTTGGAACCCATACGCTGATACGCCATGTGAACTTCAGTTTCAAACTGCTTTATAAAGGCTTGGTCTATTGTATTAGCCATTTTTACAGTCCTAAATTGAGTTTCCGATTGCTACGAGTATCCACGCTCACATGTCAATTCGGGTATCCATTAGGGCCGATCAATGCACTATGGGTCGTAATGATTTATTATTAACATCATAATTCTCAAAATTGCAACGCACAAATTCAACAAACTTATTATCTGCGCTCATTTCTACAGGCTCAAAACCAAGCCAACATGCCCAATTTAGCATATGTTCGTTCTTAGAAAGTATAGTCATAGTAATAACAGGATGAACTTTATCAAACATATTCAACAAAGACTTAGACATCTTTGCTACCAACACAACATTGTGGTCGAGGTTATTTGCAAATATTGCGAACATGTGTGGCACTTCTTCAGAAAAATTTAAACCACTAACAAAAACTATATTATTATTACCGTTGCGACATATGTAAGCTTCTGACTCTTCGTACATTTCTTCTATAGATTCTTCAAAAGAATTGTAACCAAAGTCTTTTGTTTCAGCCTTATTCTTAGGATGAACAATATCTACAAATTCTTCTATATGATAATGTTTCATTGGGGTAAGATATGACTTACCCCTTTTAATTATTTTCTTTTCAGCCGTTATAAAGTTTTTGGAAACCATTGTTTACTTCTTGTATAAAGTCATTGTTTCTTCGAGCAGGATGCCAGTATCTTTCGTCCTGCATCATTTCCCTTAAGCCTTGTTCTGTAATCTTTCCAGATGGAGTAGCATCACTACCTATAGATGGAGACTGTAATTTTTCCATAACAAACTCAAGAGCCATTAGCCCTTCAGCAGTTTCTGTTAGCCTCTCAATAGATTCCATATGCTCTTCTGGAAAGAACTGCTTAGAAAATAATGCAGCAGCTTCTACTCTTGCATTTGCATTATCACCAAGTTTTTCCATTTCTTTTTCTGGATCTGGTATATCGTCCATGCCTACTTGCATAACTTTATCTATACCTTCTTCAAATTCAGCTTGACTAAATCCATAGGTAAATGCGTGATCTGCCCACCATTTCAAAACATCACTATCAATAGTGCTTTCTTCATCCAGATACTCAGGCAACTGATAGTCTCCTGCGGTTTCTGGCCTATCCTTAAAGCTTTCAGTTTCTATTTCTTTTAATACTTGGTTGCGAATATCTTCGTCTTTGTTTCCTAACTTAGACTCAAGCTCTTTGTATGCTTTAGCTAAGTCCTCACCCGATTTGTATTTTTCTGGCAACCATTCTGGTCGGTCATCTGTTTTAGTTTCCAGATCTTCTGCTACTACAAAATCTCTTTCTTCTTGAGGAGGTAGCTCTGTTGCTACTTTTGTTGCTACTTCTGCTTCTTGAACTTGTTCATTCATTATTCTTTACCTTATGTGATCTTTGGACATGACGTTCTATTAGGCCAACTAAATAACGCTGACCTTCTAAATGACGCAACTCATCAGTAGAAATATTAGGACCGCTAACCATTTCTATAGTAATACTACGCAAGTATTTAAGAATTTCTTGACCAGTGGGTTCGGAAAACAAAGAGCCAAAGTTAAGGCTTATTCTATCTTCTTCTGTTTTTTTTCTTGCTATTCCGTCTAAACCAATATGACTATTCTGCGGCAATAGGTGGCCCTGCTAATTGTTGCTGTTGCTGCATCTGTTGCATTTGCTGCATCATCGCAACTATCTCTTTACGCTCTTCCCTGTCACGAATCAACCCATCAGGTACACCAAATTTCTTAGCTAGATGAATAGCGGTCTCTTCTGAGTTAATAAGGATGTTTGTAGTATCAGGACCAAAGTAAGCATTTACTAACTCTAGGAATCTAGAAACAGAAGTAATATCCTGATTAGATTGTGCTTGGGCCAATGGAGAAACTGAACGTATCTTAACTTCTCGACCATTGACAGTAGGCATTTCAATACGCCCCTGCTTTTTAAGAATATAAATTACTCTTTGTAGTACAGGCTGCACTAACTCTGCTTGCAACCTACCAAATGCTGAACCTATTCTTCGTGACAAATCTGCCATACGCTCAGCTACTTCTGTAGCAGATGCAGGAGTTCTGTCTGGATTTCCTAGCATATCATTGTATAGTGCGCGTTTTATATTCAAGCGCATATCGCTTAGAACTATATCCGCAACATCAAATCTTCCTGCCGATTGTATTGGCTGCAATCCACCCGATTGAGGTGACTTTGGTATTATCGTGCCAGGGACTAAATTGATAGTATCTGGGTTGATGATGCCGTCATCATCCATCTGGTAAATGCCAGAGATAGCCATCTGTGCATTTTCTAATATTAATTGTATAGTAAGGTTAGTAGTCTTTATAGCAGATAAAGCATTAATCAATGGACCTCTGCCATACACTTCTCCTGCACATTTAGACCATCTAAAGCAAACGTATGGATTAGACCCTACACCTTTAAACTTTCTCTCAACTAAATATGTTTTAGTAGAAAGATCTATTGCGTAATATAAGTAAGCTTCTTCATTACGTTTACTGTAATCTTTACAAGCAACTTCTAGAATAGAACATTTGCCTTCTGGGTCTTGCTTTACTCTTTGTTGAACTTGATTGTCTAGTTTTGCATCTGGGTATAGTATTGTTATTTCAGAGTTCCTAATACCTTTTCTTTCTCTAAATACATGATCAATATTATCATCAGGTCCAGTATCTAGAACTACATGCGGTAAAGGTATTGCAGAAAACTTAACAGGATTTATTGCATCTCCTTCATCAACACAAAGAACGCCAGTACCTACCGCTAGATCCATAAAGGCTTCATGTACTTCCTGAGAGAAGTTTGAGTTCTGAAGTATCTCAAATACATACTCAGTAATTTCATCAAGGTCATTATCTACAAAATCCCTTTCTTCCTTAGGTATTTCTGATCCTGCCGTAAGATCAGCCCACCTAGCAAAGTTAGGGACTAATCCCGATTGGAGCCTCGAAGCAAATTCTTGAACGCCAACCACTGCCGTTTCGTCAAAGATTTTATCATCTCTGCGTTGACCTGCAGTTTCGTAATAGAAAGATTCACGCTGCGGTAGAGCGTACTCATAACATTCTTCAAAAAGGTCAACAAAATTTTGCCTATGTGCTTTAGCTTTTTCATATCGTTCTAACTTTTGTTTTGGATCTTGCATCATAAAAACCTGCTATAGTATCCGATTCCACCAGTAGAACCAGTAATTAAAGACCTGCGACCTGCACCTTTACGTCTACCTGTTCCTGCTTGTCGTGACTGTATATTTAATTCTTTTTCAGTACCAGACAAAACTCTTCTGCCAGAACCAACTTCTCTTGATCGTTCTAATCTACGCCTAAGTAAAGATTGTTTTGATCTAGCTCTTTTTATTCTTTGTCTCCTTAACTCAGCTTGAGCTAATCTTTCTTGCTGTGAAATAGCTTCTTCTGGGGGCGCTTGATAAATAGATGGAGCAGTTACCGCAGTTTCACCAACAAGACCACCAGTAACGGTTTGTATATCAGTTTTTGAAATAGGTTCTTTAGGAAAAACTATTTCTCCTTCAGGATCAGTTGTCGGCCCTTTAGGATCATTCGTTTGAGTTCCTAGAGTTGGGTCTACTGGGTCCAAAGGCAATTGAGGTGCCTGACCGTCAGGAGTTACTGGTACTGGTGTTGGATCTGTTACTACTTCTACAGTTTTTTGTGCATCTAAAGCAGCTTGCCTAGCAGCCTCTTGTTTAGCTTTCTTTTGTCTTTTTTTCTTATTAGCGACTTGTTGTTGACGTGCTTTGTTGGAGTCAAACTTTTCTTTTCCAGAAGTAGCTTTTTGTTCGTAAGGTCTTGGCGTTGGTTTAACTACTTCTTTTGATACAGTAGTTGCCTTACCAGACTTGCTAACCCTCTTTGCGGTTTTTGTTTTTGTTGTTTTAGCTTTTTTCGTACACATAGCAAACTCCTAGTTACCTATTGGTAAACACAATTCAAAACAAATTTCAACGCACAAAAGAACGGAAGCCCTGTCTGTTAGCCGCACTTTTAGGTCTTCTACTAAATATATCATAGTCTTTTTTAGCTTGAATAACATGTGCAGGTTTCTGATTTGACATCAAAGCTCGCCCCTCTCCTGCACCTAATAACAAATATTGTAACGCATCGTGTATGTGAGAGTACATATTCTTATCAGGTTTGTCTGCGTATCTCTCACCACTTACTTCCATACGCTTGTAAGCATAGCCACCCTCAAAACCCTTAATAAGTTGTTGGCATCTTCTGTCCATCAAAAACGCAGGTTTGCCTTCAACCATTTTGTTAAGTTGCTGCGCCACTGACTCCAAGCGGAGATCCACCGAATTGCTCGGGGCGGGAAAAGCACGTAGACCTGCACCTCTAAGTATGTGGAAAGGGGTAGATTCGTCCGTCTGCGCCCTAAAATCACCTGCTGGATCACCATATATATAGACATCGGAAGCTTCAGAAAACCTAGTAGCAATTTCATTCCGTAACACCTCTGCAAATCTAACAATACCCATATCAAAAGCAACAACCTCTGACTGTATCAACCATCTGTTTCTAACCTTCTGACCAATAACAGCAGCAGGAGTAAGCCCAAAGTCTATTCCTATATACAAAGGAAGCCCCGAAGCTACTGGTATTTCTTCTTTAGCAATATGTGTTTCACTAGCAAACATTGGATATACTGGCTTTCCGTCCTGTATCGTGCCCAGTTTATTCATAACATAGACATCAATCCAAGACTTTGTTTTACCTTGTACTAAGTTTTCATAATAATTACCAAGCATGTTCTTTTTATTCTCTGCGTAATTACTTGCTTTGTAATTCTCTACTTCACCATCTTCATTATATATTTCTTTCATGCCAGATGGTTGTGTGAAGAACTGCCAGTTGTCAGGCTTAACCAACATCTTAGCTTGCTCTCTAGGAATGTGATCGGGTACTGGAACTTCTCCAGACATAATAGGCCACCAATGATCTTCTTCTGGTGCGTTTGTATCTGCAATAACTCCTGTCCAACTTGGACCACCGTCACGCATAGAAGGAAATCGACCAACCCTCATCGTACAAGCATCAATAATACTCTTAGGTATCTCCCTTGCCTCGTTAATCCAGATGCCTGTTAGTTCGAGGGACAGTAGTTTTTTAACATCTTCTGGACGATCAAGAGCAAGGAAGATTACCTCAAGGTCTATGTCACCTTTCTTTATGTGATGTGTATAAGGCACAGACCAAGTAAACTTACCCCATTCATTCTCAGGAAACCAATCAAGCCAAGTCTTAATAGTAGTCGTTCTAAGCTGTGGGTTTGTATTTCTTATGATTGCCCAACGACTTTTTCTAACACCGTCGGGACTTTTCTCTTGAGCAAGCGATCTTCTAAATACTTCGATGCAGCAGCCGACAGACTTACCAGATCCTACTGGGCCTCTTATGCCACGAAAGAAAGTGTTGTCTTTCATAAACTTCTTTAAGACTTCACCATCAGGTTTGTATTTAAAGTTTATCAACGCAATCCCTTATCTACGCCAAACTTAATCATCTTCTCTACAATCTCTGGGCCAATGTTTTCTATTAACTTATCGCACTGCTCATCGGTTGCCAATCCTTTTGCCTCAACATGTGCCAGATGCACTTTGCGAACTATGCCTCTAAGCAAAGCAAGATCCTGTTGGGATATAGTAGTTATAAAACTCATTTGAATATATTAAACTTCTCTATTGGTATTTCAGCTACAGCTTCAATGTCGGCAGGATCTCCCCTATCTGTTCTGCCGCCTATTGTTATTTTATACATCTCAGTCAAAGATGCCCACCCGATACAATCTTTCCATCCAACTAAAAATATACACGGTAAGCCAGTGGCAAGACGCATAGAAAAGGCAGCTTGCACTTTGTTAGCCGATACAAAACAAGTAGGATAAGTACCCTTTACATGTGTCCTTGTTCTGATTTCTACAAAAGCCTTTACGTCCTTTCCCTTTATTATGAGGTAATCAAACTGATTGTACTTGTCTTGCTTACGCATAGCGCAGCCCCATCTACGTGCTGCATATCTAGCAATGTTCTCTTCTCTACTTAGGTCAGCCTCAGTCTCATATGTTGGTCTAACCATTATTTTTTCTTAGACTTCCTTTTGGGCTTGGGTTTTTCATACGCCTCGTTTATATCAATCGTGGAGGGGTCGTCACCTTTGAGTCTGCCATTGGAGCTTCTGGCTCTCGTTGGTTCTGGCCCTTCCACGAGGCGGCGAGATTGGGAGGTACGAGTCTTGCCGCTATAAGTATTACCTGCTAGAACGTGAGTTTCGCCTTCATACAATTCACCACTTGTTAAATATAAAGCCATGTTATTACCTTGAATAAAAATTCTTTAGAGTTTGCCTTTGTTTTTTCATTTTAGAAAATGAAACATTCTCCTCACTAGGAGGAGGCCCAACTCTCATGCTACTTGTACCAAGCTTTTTAGTCATTGCTCTTTTATATGGAATCCTTTTAGGCTTAGAAGATTTAAAAGGTTCTGCGACTGGATCATTAGGGAATGAGGTTTTGCCACCACCGCCCCTAATAAATTCTAATAAACTGATACTCATTACTTATAGCTTCCTGACATTAGGCTTTTCTTCTTCATTGGCTTCTTCTTTTCATCCGCAACCTTCTTAGCAGCAGCTATTCCCTTCTTAGTATATGGGAACTTCTTTCCATTAATGTTTGGCATTTTTATCATCCTCCATTCTGGCGTTGGTTAAAAGAACACTTAAAGGCTGACCTACAATAAAATCGCCTTCTGTTTTCCATCTAATTTGAGTAAGATAATTATCACAGATTTTTACAACCTGTTCTATATTCTTATACATAACATCATCAGGATCTCTAGATAAATCTTCATTTAACAATTTAACCGCCCTTGCAAAAACTCTAAAATCAGTCTTGCCTGTGTAATCTTCATGATCTCTTTTCTTCTTAGGCACTTCTATATCTCCTTACCTTGTTAGCAATTTCTTTCGGTTGAGCCACAAACTGTTTACCCTTTGCCTTACCCTCTCGTTTGGCTCTGGTTGTAGCGCGATACTCAGCATCACTAAGAGCAGCGATAGCTTTAGAAGGTAAGTAACGTTCACCAGTTTCACTAGACTTCTTGCCAGATTTGGTTCTCCATTTCTGTTTACCCCAGTTTAGCAAAGAACGTTGTGGAGCCTTCACGATTTGTATCCTCCACCTCTAGCCTTATAAGTCTTAGCAAGTAACTGTGCCTTTCGAGCCGACCATTGTCCTGCCGCAGTGCCATGAGTAGCCCTACCTTTAATAGACTGAAACAAACTCTTTCGCATCTTAGGCTTAGTGTAAACTCCTGCTTTGTTTACTGTACTCATGGGAACTTGTCTCCACTTGGATCAGGCATGTCATCTACCCTATTACTCAAGAAGTGCCATCGCTTCAAGAGTTTCTTTCTCTCAGGTGTCATCTCAATCCCACCGCTTACCTCAGTATTGCCAGTAGCAAAGTCAAACAACTTACTGAAAAAACCTTTAGGCTGTGGCTCAGGATCTATCTTCTTCTCAATGTCATCTAACTCTTTGATATACTTATCTCGCAACTTAAGCTGCACACCACGATTAACTAAACTCTGACTCTTCTTCTTCATGATTTCTTATTCCTCGCTGCAAATGATCTAGCTGCCTCAACACTGCCAAAGCCCCACTTCTTTAACGCTAAAGCCTTTCTGGTAGGCCGACCCTTCTCATCCTTCATCGGACCTTTCATCCCTGCAAACCTAGCAGCAAAAGAAACACGTCTCGGATTCTTTCCCTTGGGAACAGGCCTCTTTAAATTAGCACCCTCAGTTTTCTTGAAATGCCTTCGACCTGCCTCAGTCAAACCGCCCGATGGACTCTTGTGGATCTTTCGCATTACATCGAGCCTTTCTAACTAAAAAATATTTTTCAGAGTTGTTGTAAACCTTTTTGAAGAAAAATGCTAGTGAGGGACTACTTGCCACTATAACTTTGCAACTTTTGACCCACCCCCCTACTATGACAAGTCAATGCTAACCTTAATATCTCCTGCAACCTGCACCTGTGATCTATCTATCGGTTTATATCCTGCACGGTCGAGCAGATCTTTCGCAGCCTCAAGCTGTACGTACTCGCTCTTAGCTCCTGTCACCAGTCTGCGTAACTGTCCTGCGGCTACTGTAGCACTGAGTCCAAATTCCTCTCCCATCCTCTGCATCATATACTGCTGCACATGTGGGAGCTTTAACGCCTTGGACGCAGTGACTCTTCCGCTCTCGCCACTCGCATACCCAGCTTGCGTGGCTGCTTCTGTAATACTACATCCACTTGCTACGATGGTGTCTACCAAAGCGGTCTGTTTATCAGTCAGTTTTCTCTCAGTGAATTGACCCATTCAACATCCTTTTCTATGTTCTGTAAGCTTCACATTGATCCTAAGTCAAGCAAGCGTTACATCTACTATATCGAGGCAAGCATCAAAACAATCATCTAGTGTGTATTATCCATTGCTACCACTGCTAGCCCCCCTCTCCCTCTCTCCCCCCATTGATGCCAGTTTTGTCAACTGCTTGTCAATATGTGACGTAGCGTAACTATGAAAGTGACGTAGCGTTCTATGGGTTGACAGGTTTGGGCGTCCGAGACGGCTGTCGTGAATCGAGCCTGTAGTCTCGACCCTATCGGGCTTCCATCCTGACGCAAGAGAAGAGAGAAGAGAGATAGAGTCTCGCTACACGAGACAAGTTATAGAAGGGATTTGACCAACTCGAAGATCGAGTGCGGCCATCCCCGTCATGGAACAACCAGAACCTTATGTCAACACGGACGTGGTTGCGTATTGACATCAGAACCATGGCAATTCCCTGTCGTTGCTGTCCACCCTCTCACTTCGGGTCGGGCAAATTTGATAAGAAAGACATATAAACGGAGAAAATCATGTCAAAAATTATACAAGCAATAGTAGATACATACACTCATAGTACAGAGCTATACATCACTACCAATAACCTAGATCGCCACTCTTCAAACGATGGATGGAAAGTTATAGATACTCTCAAGTTTCATGCAGAGCGTAAACTAAAGAGAGAGATCCAAGATCTAGAGTTCTGGATTTCCAGACAGTCAGAGAGAGAGACCACCGCTAAAACTTGGATGAACAGGTATCGAAGTCAATTCAATGGTGATGAGATCAGCACCAATAACCTTCAAGCGTCTGTCTCTAAGTATAAAGCAGAAAGCTTTGCTCTCATGTTAATGCAGTCTGAACTTTCAGCAGCCCAGTCAGCGTATAAAGGAATGACCGGCGCAACCTACACAAGCATTGAGAGCAAACCAGATGCAGAGATGCCAGATGACATCAAAGCAATGTTTGCAGAGCTAGATGCTCTTGAAGCAGCCAACGAGCCAGAGATCAAAGCTAAGAAGAAAGCTTAGACATTGGAGGGAGGTCGAAAGGCCTCCCAAAAATTTCGCGCTCGCTTCGCTCGCTTTTTATACTCTTGCGGAGAGGGCTTGACTTGCTGCATACGTGCAGTTACTATCATATTGAAACCAATGCAAAAGGAGAAGTTTATGTTGGAATCAGCTACATCAAAACAGCTATGGAAAATTAATCAACTTGCTTGGGAATACTCACAGCTTGTTGAAAAATTAGAAAACAAAGGAGAACTCAAGTTAATTACTGAGGCTTACTTTCCAATCACAAAATCAATTGCAATTGATGTGATAAAGAAAATGATAAAAACAAATGAAAAACTTGCTGAATTAGTAGCAATGGAAAAGGAGAATGAAAATGTTAATGCTTAATCCAGATGTTGATGCACCTTCGGATCATATTGTGCAATCATTAGGTTTCTTACCCTATTGGGTGAGAGACTTCTGCGCTCAAGCAGATGATGAACACAAGCAGTGTGATTTAGTTGAGTACATGACAGAGCAGTATGGTTTTGGTAAGCTGTATAAGTTTGGCTCAAAGCTAGTCGGCAAGAAACTCATATCAGAATACGAAGAAGATGATGATATGGATTATCTTGCTGCATACGATACGCCAGTGGGAACAGTTTACTTTTTCCAGTACGCTATCGTTGCACTGCCAAGAGTAGAAGAGAATGATTACTTTATTACGAGGATGGATTAATGGCACGTTGGACTAGACAAGACTTTGAGTTTGTTGCTGATGAGATAGCACCTTTCTTACATTGGCCTACTAATATCAAAGAACTATCGCAAAAACTTAAGCGCATGAACCCAAGATTCGATGCGGATAAGTTTGAACGCAGAGCAATAGCAGCTTGGGAAGAACGCTATCAAGAAAGCTTGGAGGAGTTACAAGATGAAGTCCCATATTGATGCAATGGATCACATGTTGAATGACATATTCAAAAAAGTTTTCTGGGAACCTCTCGAACAGAAAGAGAAAGAAGAAAGCTTTTGCCCCGACTGTGGAGGTTGGGGTTATGTTGAACGTGAAGTCACTGTACCTATGAGCTTTGATCGTGACGTTGGTTACATCGACACTGATCATATCGATTGTCCTGACTGTCTGGGAACAGGGCAAAACCTAAGTGAAATAACAGAGGAGGAATAACAACAATGTCATGGGCAGTAGCACATCCCCCTTTACTGCCCTTGACATCTTACTTTATGTTGCTCCATATATGCAGTATGAAAGCATACTTAGATACTGTCAAAGATCAAGCAAAACTAAAGGGTGTAGATTTGTTTACAGCCTTCAAGTATGCAGGTCTTCCGACATCTACATACTACCGAACGATCAATGGGCAAACTGAAATGCGGTTTAGTACCGCGTGTTCTGTTTTAGATGCGATAGATGAGCAACACAGAAAAGACGAAGCCGCCAAGCGTACCAAACAACTACGAGACTCTGGTCAGGTTGTTAATAGACGCTCGGCACGAAAGGGCATTAAGCCAAGAAAGCTTAGCGCGTAAGATTGGTTGCACTGAATCTTTGGTTCACAAGTGGGAGCAGTTCAAGCGGATGCCTTCTGGGTTTATGTTAATGTGTTGGTTAGAGGCATTAGAATATGACATCGAAGCAATTAAGAGGTAAGGCTGCAACGTGCAAACTATGTGGAGACAAAACATATTGGTATGTCGCAATACTAAAAGGCAACCATGAATCATCAATGCAAAAGTGTTGGTTCATTTGTTTGCACTGCTATGAGGAAGAGCCGTGGTCAATAGAAATAAAAATAAAGGAACTTACCATGAAAAGTGGTTCGTCAAGTGGCTTACAGAAATCGGTATCAAAGCGAAGAGGCAACCACTCTCAGGCAGCTTGGGAGGAGAGTATTCGGGAGACATCAAGCTCGAACTCAAAGGAAAAGAATTGGTGGGAGAAGTAAAGTATAGGGATGTATCAAACTTCCCAAGCCCATTCAAAGTATTAGAAGGTCGAGACATAGCCTTTTATAAAAGACGGAGAGGAACTCCGCAAACTTTAGTCATTATGTCTGGTGAAATGTTTGAACAACTAATGGAGAATCAAGATGGAATCACAGAACAAACAGATCAAAGCTTACCTTGAAGAAGGCAACAGCATCACTGCAATACAAGCATTAGAAAAGTTTGGATGCTTTAGATTAGCGGCACGTATTAAAGATCTAAAAGAAACTGGCATGGTCATTGATAAAGCTATGATTGCTAACAATGAGGGCAAGCATCATGCTATCTATTGGGAGGTAAACTAATGCCATTATTTAATGTTGGGTTTCATTATGCAGAAGGTATGTTTTTAACTATAAATGCAAAAGATGAAGATGAAGCATCTTATTTGGCGAATCAAATCTTAGAAGAATACTCAGGCAGCATAGAAGAAATACATTCCATGAAACATGTTGAGAATTATAAATGTGTTCATAGAGAGTCTATGATTACAGATATTAAAGAGAGTAAATAATGGCTCAGTTTAAAAGACTATCAGGTAACGCTTCTTCTTGGGATGCACATGTTAAACGAGCAAGCACCTCGCCAAGTCTTGCTGCGGAATATCGCAAGTCCTCTTGGAGAATAGACACACACAGAATTATGGCTAACAGAATTAAGAATGGGGAGGGAGTGGGACACTACTGGCTCGAAGGTAAACTCAAGAAAGAGTTGCTTGAGATGACAACAATAACTGAAGATGACTTCAAGAAATACCTTGACCCTACTGCACAAACGCAGTACACAAGACCTTACAATGATGGAGAAAATTAATGGAGCGTAAGGGTTTTATCGGTGGCTCTGACTGTGTAAAAATAATGCAGGGCAACTGGTTGGAACTATGGCAGGTCAAGACAGGTCGCGTCGAGCCTGACGATTTGTCTGACAATATTGCGGTGCAGCTTGGTGTGCATACTGAGCAGTTCAATTTGGATTGGTTTGCAAGACAGCATGATTGTGTCCTTGGTGGCTTTCAGTCTGCTTACAAAAAACAAATCGGTAATGTTCCTGTCAAGGGTACAGTCGATGCAATGAATGGAAGCAATCCAGTAGAAGCAAAGCACACCAATTCATACAACAGTATGGACGATGCAATTAAATATTACATGCCACAGTTACAAATGTATTCTCACTTGTCTCAGTCGGATGGCATCTGGGTATCAATAATTTTTGGGAATAATAAATGGGAGTCAGCATTTGTCTCATATGATGAAGAGTATTTCAATTCAATGTGGGCAGTGGTGTCAGACTTCTGGGGTTATGTGTTACGCAATGAAGAGCCAGTTGGTATTGACACACCGACACTCTCAACAAACCACATCCCGATTGATGATATGGTCGTGCGAGATGCAAGCAGGGACAACCAGTTCTGTTATGCCGCAATCACGTACGTCAACTACTATGAAAAGAATAGGGTCTTTGACAACGCAAAGAAAGACCTTAAACAAATGGTCGGTGATAACGAACGAGAAGTATACAACGACCAGATCTCGGTGAAACGAGACAAACGTGGATCACTTAGGATAACAAGGAGAAATCAATGAAAGACCACATAAAATTACTAATCAAAGTACGCAATGAGATACAGCCTATCAAAAAGAAAGGCAGCAATCCTCACTTCAAGAGTCAGTACGCTACACTCGAGGATGTTATCGAAGCGGTTACTGAGCCACTACAAAACAATGGCTTCTTTCTTAGCCACATCTGTGGCAAGGACGAGTTCGGTGCGTATGTATCTACTGAATTGTTTCATGATACTGGCTTCACGCTGCAAACAAAAGTCCCTGTTGTCTTGAGTAAGCAGGACATGCAAGGGCTCGGTAGTGCTATAACATACGCTAGACGCTACGGAATACTATCCATTCTCAATCTTCCTACTGAAGATGATGATGGTAACGATGCTTCCCGAAAGGTGAGCGGCTCCTCAAGTAAGCCGCAAACCGTTGGGAATATAAAGCACATAGATTTCTAATTCTTGAGGACTGGGAGGGGCTTCTTCCTAACCCGAAGAAGTAAGGGGCTGGGGCCAGCTTACGACACCTATTCCCTCCTTAATTATCACCTGATGGGTGGCAGGTTTCTCAAGAACCACCCACTTAACTTAACAAAGGAGTCAGAAGCATGACAGAATACGACAACACAGATACAGGCGCAGCCTTCACACCATTCACGACACAAAGACTTATCTTGCAGGGTAAGATTAATAGTGGAGGCACTGACATGAAAGTTACCTGTGTTATGGATGAGACAAAAGACGGCAAGCAAATCATTGAAATATACCAGAAGGTCGGTGTATTATTTCAGAATGAAGGTATGAAAGAAGGAGCTCCAGATTATACTGGCCCACTCTTTGATGATAAAAGACTTGCAGCTTGGAAAAAAATGAAGGATGAAAAACCTTACATGTCTTTCTCTGTTTCAGATAAACTGGACAAGGGTCAGTACACAGAAGGTAAGTCTTCAATTGGTGAAGATAAGATCCCATTCTAATAGCGGTCACGCTTAGTAGGTTTTCTTCTCCGTTCCCTACTAGTTGACACAACTGGCCTCCCTTTAATCGGGGAGGTCTTTTTATAAGAGGAAACATAATGGAAACATATGCACAAATGAAAGTACGCCATGAGCGAGAGGTAAAAGAACTAATACTAAAGTTCAGTAAAGATCATACAATTGCTCAAGCAGCAAAAAGAATTGGTATGGACAAGGACAAGCTCAGACGCTTTGCACATTACCACGGAGTATCATTTAAGAAAAAGTATGGGGATGATATAACAAAGTGTGATACAGTATACAGAAAGAAAACAGTTACACTTTCAGCAGCACCTTGGGAAATGCAATGATAAATTTATTCTGGACTTTTCTTGTTATCACTTACTGGGTTGAAGGTGAGAGGTTATCAACTAGCATCCTCCTTCCAAGCGAACAACAATGTTATTCTGTTATGAACAGAGGTATACTAGATGGTATATACTTTGAATTGTTAGGCACATACGGTAAAAATATAATGATGTCTTGCAAGCCAACACCAGTTATCTCAAAGAAACTAATCAAGCCAAGGACAAGGCCAATAGATGCCGATTAAAGACCCAATAAAAAGAAAAGAATATCAGCGAGAATACGGACGCAAATGGTACAGACGTAACAGAGAAAAAGTTATTGCATCGAACAAAAAAAATAAAAGAAAGAGACACAATGCTTGGTTGGCTTTCAAAGCATCTCTTAGTTGCAATACCTGTGGCATACAGCATCCTGCTTTAATTGACTTTCATCACAGAGATGGCTCGACAAAAGAAAGCGAAGTAAGTACATTTGTAAATCAAGGACAGTATTCAAGAGCTTACAAAGAAGCAGCAAAATGTATTCCGCTCTGTCCAAACTGTCATAGAGTTTTACACTGGGAAGAGAGACATGCAACTACCTGAGTACTTTAACACTGCAAATAAAATTATAGAAAGAGCGCACAGAGGACTGCCACACGATAGATGGATGATTGGCAACAAAGAAATGGAACACTTTCTAAAAGCTTACATGGATCTGCTAGACATATGCAACAAAATGAATATGGATATTATCCAACGTGGCACAGACTCAATGAGTACAGATCCAAATAATACTTAAATGATTAGTTCGAAGTGAGGTCCATCAATGAATGGTCTGCGTCCTTGCGATCTTCTCAAGTCAACGTATGCGTTCATTGCTTCTTCCATTGATCCATCCCATTTAGATATATCCATTGGGTATGGATCAGATGGTGTTGCCCAAGCAGCACCCCAACATACACCGATGTCAAACTTACGAGCAGCTTGTGCCATTGCGTCAGCTATATCATCATATAGATTCAGTTCCCAACTGGCTCTTGACCCTACGTAAGCCATGAGATCTACAGCTATTCCATCAAGGTGTTTGCTTTTCATGGTTTGGCTTGCACCAGACTCGACTAACTTGCGTTGCTCTCCTTCAGTTCGCTTGCCGCAAATCACTCCGAAGTCAACTTTAGTTACCTTGATTGCTTCCCTCACAACATACTGCATACGAGGATCAACAGTGTTTAATCTATTATTACTTCTCTTTGATAATTCAAAACCCATTTTATTTCCTTTTAAAGAACTTTGTGGCAGAACGCACAGCAAAGCTACTAGCTACTATAACACCTAATGTATACTGATACCACTCAGGCATCTGCTCCAACGCTGTGAAGCCCTCTGCAACAACGTTACGCCCCCATTCACCAGTGAACACTAAACATAATGGAATAGAAAAAAGCAGAACCAACCATTCGTCCTTCCAAGAATTTTGAGAACCTTGCGCCATTATGCGTTCCCAATCTTGAACCGATGTTTCTTTTGAAACTAAAATTTTTGCTTTGGCTTCAGCCTCTGTAAGTTTGAGCTTTGCGTTTGCTTGTTGAGCTTGTGTTTTTGCATTGAGCCAACCACCTGCTAACTCAGTGATTGGGCCTATCAGTGCTTGTAGCATTGTTACCTCCCTTTGTTGTTGCAGATTCTTTTGACATCCAAATCCCAAAGCATCCTGTCAATGCACCCATGCACACCGACACTAATCCAGATTGCTCTAAGCTTGGGGAGGGTAAAGACATATACCAATGCACAGCTTGATAAGTTAAAACTGTAACAGCTAACATCATTAGCCGTGGGATTATCTTCCAATCATCTACTATAGTATGTGCCATGTAAAACCTCACTTGTTAGTATATAAACAATGAACAGCAGAATTAGTATTGTTAATTAAAACAGCAGCCTCTGCTTTTTCTAGTTCACAGATCTCCTCTGAACCATAAGTTCCAATCTGATAGTAAGTAAAAGCTCCATTCAGGAATTGCATCCAAACTAAAAACCACATCACCATCTACCCTGATATTTGCCAAGAAAATAAAATAAACAAAACAAGATGCCACCACTAACAGCAAAAATAAAAGCACCAATAGCAAAGTTAATAGCCGCATCTATCTGCTCTTGCTTTCTGTATAATTCTTGTTTTCTTTTCCTGCGCATCTGAGCCTCAATACTTAAGACTTCTTTCCATGCACTAGGTCCGTATGTAAATGAGATATGATCTTTAATCTCAGCCCTCATTTGCTCCATCTTTTTTTTA
>Ga0208148_1000112_pt1 | contig 32094 bp, 49 predicted proteins | sample DEB08_DNA_16_FD_184525 | JGI IMG/M metagenome (GOLD analysis project Ga0208148, IMG submission 184525) | Aqueous microbial communities from the Delaware River and Bay under freshwater to marine salinity gradient to study organic matter... | ecosystem: Environmental > Aquatic > Marine > Coastal ...
AAGAAGATGTAATTGCAGCAGGCACAACTTCAGAATATTACAGAGGTGATAAGACCTTTGTAGCTTTGGATAAAACGGCTGTTGGTTTACCTAATGTCGATAATACAAGCGATGCAAATAAACCAGTTTCAACAGCGACACAAACAGCTTTAGACGAAAAACAAGACACAATATCACTAACCACAACAGGAACATCTGGAACTGCTACATTGGTAGGTTCAACTTTGAATGTGCCTGACTATGGCAGCGCAGCTTCTTCAGTTGCTTGGGGTGATATTACAGGCACTTTGTCAAACCAAACTGATTTGGATGCAGCTTTAGATTTAAAGGCAGATTTAGCAGGGGCAACTTTTACAGGTGACGTTACTGCTCCAGATTTCATAGGTGATTTAAATGGGGCTGTTCGATTCACAGCAAAAAATGAAAGTGGTGCTACTTTATTAAAGGGTAAAGTTGTAGCAATTATAGGGGTGAGCGGAACAGAAACAACGGTTGATTTAGCCGATGCAGATAACGCATCAGCAAGACCAGCTTTCGGTTTAGTTTATGCAGATGCAAATAATAATGCAGCCGTTGAAGTTGTAACGTTAGGCGAATTAGCAGGCTTAAATACATCAGCATTTAGCGAAGGCGACACACTTTATGTTAGCACAACAGCGGGAGATGTAACAACAACACCACCAACAAGCGAAGCTGCCGACATTCAAAATATTGGTCGAGTAATTAGAAGCCACGCAAGTGCTGGAATCATTAGAGTGGGTGGAGCAGGCAGAGCAAATCAAACGCCTAACTTAAATGATGGTAATGTATTCGTTGGTAACGCAAGTAATCAGTCAGTAGCCAGAGCTTTAGTTATTGCTGATACTACAGGCCTACAAACAGCTTTAGATTTAAAGGCTAACGTTGCTGCACCTACTTTTACAGGCGATATAACTTCTAACACAGTAAATATAATATCAAACTCAACAGCAGCAACTACTCTTTTAATTGGTGATGTTACTCTTGGTGATACTATCACAGAGATGAGGCTTCAGGCATATGGAGCTGACCTTATTAATTTACAAGACCAAGAAGTAACTTTAAAAAGTGACAGTCTTAAAATAACTGGTTCATTATCAACAACTGCTCCAGCAACTTATTTAGGTTTATTATCAAGTACAGGTGTAGTAACAAAAAGAACACCAGCTCAAGTACTTGCTGATATCGGGGCTGCTCCTGCTTCAGGAGGTTCTTACTTACCACTTGCTGGGGGTGCAATGACTGGTGCAATTACAACTAATTCAACATTTGACGGAAGAGATGTAGCTGCTGATGGTGTAACTGCTGACGCTGCACTACCTAAAACAGGCGGAGAAATGACTGGAGCAATTACGGGCAACGTAGCAATTACAGGATTTAGACCATATTTAACGGAAACAGCAGGCAGAAGTTTAACTGTAGAAGATTCTGGCACTTTTATAATTGCTAATCTTGGAACAGCTATTTCATTTGAAATTCCATTAAATTCTAATGAAGCATTTACATTAGGTACTGAAATTGATTTTATTCAAAAAGGCGCTGGCGTTTTAAGGATTACTTCGGTAGCAGATGTTTTCTTAAATGGATTAGACTCAAACACAGTACCGGTGACAGCTCAATGGGGTGGCGTTACAATAAAGAAGATAGCGGAAGACGAATGGATTGCAGTCGGTAAAATTTAAAAAATATGATAGGAACGAGTTTTGGAAATAGTGCAAGTAGTGGAGGCGGTTTACCATTTATGACTGCAACAGGTGGAACTATTACAACGGATGGGGATTTTAAAGTTCATTCTTTTAGTTCATCATCTAATTTTACGGTGACATCTTTAGGTTCAGACCCTACATATGGAGATAAAATTGACTATTTAGCAGTAGCAGGCGGTGGCGGTGGTGGTACATTATTAGGAGCAGGTGGTGGAGCTGGAGGCTTATTGACAGCTACAAGTGCAACCGTATCAGCAACTTCATATACAACGACAGTAGGCGGCGGCGGAGCAGGTGCAACGGTTGCAAGAACACAAGGCGGCGCAGGAAGTAATTCTACCTTTTACGGAGTAACTGCAATCGGCGGTGGCGGAGGTGGTGCTAATGGCGTAGGTCAACAAGATGGCGTAAGCGGCGGTTCAGGCGGCGGAGCAGTATCAGTAGGCATAGCAGGAGAAGGAACAGCAGGGCAAGGTAACGATGGCGGAGTAGGTAGAACAGCATCTCCATATAATCAAGGCGGTGGCGGTGGTGCTGGTGCTGTTGGCGGAGATGGAACAAGTTCACCAAATAAAGCTGGCGATGGCGGAGTAGGTTTACAAAATTCAATTACTGGTACTTCTGTATATTATGCAGGCGGTGGTGGTGGCTCTGCTTATGTAACAGATAATGGAGCTGTTGGAGCAGGCGGCGAAGGCGGCGGCGGAGATGGTGGAATAGTAGCAGGCAGCAACGCAGATGCTAACACAGGCGGCGGCGGCGGTGGCGGTGAAAGGGCTGTGGGTTACCAACCAGCAGGAGGTAATGGCGGTTCTGGTATTATAATCGTAAGATATAAATTTCAATAGTATGGCACACTTCGCAGAAATAGATGAATACAATATAGTTACAAGGGTTCTTGTATTTAATGATAATTATACAGATTCAGATTGCACAGCTTTATTAGGTGGCAATTGGATTCAAACGAGTTATAATAATAATATAAGAAAGAATTTTGCTGGTAAAGGATATACATACGATTTTAATTTAGATGCATTTATTGCTCCTAAACCTTACAATAGTTGGATTTTAAATACTGAAAATTGCAAATGGGAATCTCCGATTGAAAAGCCTGAAGGTGATTACATTTGGAATGAAGAAAATTTAAGTTGGGAAGAACAATAAATATAAAAAATGAGTTTTCTACAATCTAAAAAAGTAGTTGATGAGTTCAATAAATTTAACGATGCTATTGTAGCACAGGCACGTTTGAATTTATCGAAAGGTGTTAACGCATCAGGCGCACTTTCAAAGTCGTTATCTTCATCATATGAGCCTAAAAAGAATAGTTTTAGGTTAACTTTTTCAATGGAGGATTATGGGCAGTTTATTGATGAAGGGGTTAAAGGCTCAAAGAGTTCAGCAAAAGCACCAAACAGCCCATTTAAATATACTAATAAAATGCCACCATCGGGAGCATTGGACAGATGGGCAGCAAGAAAAGTATCAAGCGCAAGAAATACAAAAGGTCAATTTGTTAGTCGCAAATCTTTAGTTTATGCGATTAGAAAAAGTATATTTTTATACGGAATAAAAGCAACACATTTTTTTACCGATGCTTTTGAGGCAAAAATGAAAGATTTTGATAAAACAATGTTTAAAATAATAGGTTTTGAGGTTGATGAATTATTAACCTTTGCAAAAAAAAATAACTAAATGGCAACAACAATAAACGAGGCTTCAGGAGTAGCAGATTTTGATAAGATAACAGCTTTGCAAGAGCCTTTAGTTGGTGTATTACTTGCCAGCCCAATACCCTTATATAAATTTAGATACATATTGCAAATTTATGTAAACAATGCGGCACAGGCTAAAATAAAACAGCAAAAAAATCAATTGTCTAGGGCAATAATTGATGCAGGCAGAATAATACGATCTTTTGAATTACCTAAATATGAGCAAAGTGCAGGCAATCCAATACACAACGCAAATGTTGCGGTGCAAGGTACGGGAATAGTTAAGTATATTCAATTAAAAGCAGGTCAAGAATCAGCAACATCAGCGACATCTAACCCTACTCAATCGCTTGCTGATGATACACAAACATTTTATTGCTTAATGGGCAAATGGCAGTTTAAAGATGGTGTAAAACCCGATTTAACGCCATACATTTACCAAGATAACGCAGACAAAATAAAGTATTTAACATCCGCACCGCTAACGGTCAAAGCAAGGTTAGAAGATTATGGGATGATTGCATTTATGAATGCAAATTTAGAATCACCTGCATCTCCAATTGATACATTAACCTATGAAATTACTTTTTTTGATTCGTCAGGCGTTCAAATTGGTTTGATAATTTCTAAGGAATTTCAAGCAAATTTATTTGGTGGGGCGGCAGTAACTACATTAGCTTACAATAAAGAGCAAGAAGTTGCTTATTATCTACCTTTTGCACCTGCTAACATTGAAGCCATTACAGGCGTTACCATACCATCAAATGCGGCATCTTATACATTAGTATTGTATGATGACGCAGGTCAGGCGGTTTGGGAAACAAAAACGGTTGAATTGTATGAGGATTGTAAATACACAACAACCCGTTTAGGTTGGAGCAATGAGTTTAATGCTTGGGATTATTTCAATTTTGAGTTGGCTCATACCGAAACAATAAACATAAGCAGAAAGAAATTAACCAAACCTTTTGGGAGTTGGGGTGCTGCATCTTTTGAATATCAAAATCACGAAAGAGGCGAATCAATTTATGACATATCAGGCGAGCAACAATTTACCGTTACCTCAAACTGGTTAAATGATGCAGATTTTATTTGGCTTAAAAGTATGTTGATGAGCAAAGATGTTCAAGTTCAAGACGGCAACAAATGGTTTGGCATTGTGATAACAGATTCATCATTTGAATTGAAACAAGACATAAAAGGGCAGTTAAATAATTTGACCTTAACTTATAAAATGGCTAACAAATTAAGATGATTCAATTAATCGCTGTTAAAAATAACGCACAATATTTTTTAGATATTGATAACAATGCTCAAATATCTATAAATTATCAAGCGTCTGACATTCGAGAATTTAGCGAAAGAACAAGCAATTTTACCCAAACTTTCGAGCTACCTTTTACACCTGTAAACGATCAATTCTTTGATTTTATTTATAATGTAAATCAGGCTATTGATGGCGCAGATAATATACCAGACCCTGCAATATTTAACCTATACGAAAAAACACAATGCACTTTAGTGGTGGATTCAATACCACAGATTGAAGGGTATTTATATGTTGATTCTATAAATAAAACAAGTCGTAACTATTCGGTAACAATAATAGGTGAGCTTTCAAATTTTGTTGAATCAATCAAAGACAAAAAACTTAATCAATTAGATGCAACTTGGTTAAATACATTTTCGCATGAATTAAGTTTAACTAATGTTATAAATAGTTGGGATGATTTAATAAGCTATTTAAGCGCGGGAGCTGACCGAAGTGTTATAAAATACCCAATGATTCAGTACGGTATTAATAACCGCTTATGGACAACGGGAGGCAATGGAACTAATGACATTCAAGTTGATGCGGGAGCAATAAAAATAAACGAGTTAAAACCTGCGTTCAATGTTAAAATAATGTTTAATCGAATATTTGCAGAAAGTGGTTTTGAATATACAAGCGACTTTATTACGAATAATGATTTTAACTTTTCTGATTTATATTTTAATTTAGCAGGTGACAAGCCTAACATGATAACAAGGCAAACTGCTTTAGGGTTTAAAGGTCAAAAAGGAGGCGATCAAAACCTAACAACTTCTTTTGCGGTTGTTGATTTTCCAATTGTTTCAACTCCAAATTATAACCCAACAGGCAACTTAAATGGTGCGGGTACTATTTGGACTTGTTCAGTTGGTGGGAAATATTCATTTCAATTTAATGGTGAGGCATCTTTTGGAGCGGGGGTAACTACCGAGTTTCAATCTAAAGTTATGCTCAATCAAGCAGGCGGTGGTTTTAATGATTATACAACTTTTAACTCTGTATTTCTTAATACTGGACAGACTAAAAATTTCTATCATTCCTTCACAATTACTTTGGCGGCAGGTGACCAAGTACAAATACAGGCTTTGGCATTAAGTGCAAACACTAAATTATTATCAACTACAACGTGGCAAATGGTTAGACAGCCTTACTTGTTTGAGGGTGGTGATTTATACATACAAGATAATTTGCCCGATATTAATCAGCTTGATTTTATTACAGCGGTTGTAAAGCATTTTAATATGATGATTGAGCCACAAGCGGACAACCCAAAAGTATTGCGATTAGAGCCTTACCCTGATTACATTGATGACGGTTTAGACGTTGATTGGACTGATAAACTCGACATCAGTAAAGAGCATTCAATAAAGCCTACAACAAATTTCAGAAGCAAGCAGTTAATCTGGAAATGGGCAGATGATAAAAACTATTTAGGCACTTACAGAAAAGATTATAATAAACGACCCTATGGAAGTTACAAGCTAATCGATGAGAGTGAGTTAGTTAGTGGTGAATGGAAGTATGAAAGTTTATTTGGTGATCCTGTAAATTTAACCGTAAGCCCAAATGTAGGAAGTGTACCAATTCAAATGTGTGTTATGGATTTATCGAGTAGAGATAAAACAGGGCTTGCAATTCCTTTAGTTGGTAAAACTAGAATGTTTTATTTTAAGAAAAAAACAATGACCAGCTCATATAAAATATATGATGGTGATGGATTAGCTTATACAAGTTTAAATGATTACGGTTATGCTGGTCATATGTCAGATGTTCCAAGTACATCAGAAGTATTTGATATTAATTTCAGTAATTCATATTCAAAAATATTTGATTCAAATCAATGGATCGGCGCACCAACTCAAAAAGATATATTTACAAGTTACTGGGATAGGTTTATAAATGAAATTTACGGCAGCGATGCAAGAGTATTTACAGGTCATTTTAATTTAACCCCTGTTGATATATTTAACCTTAGATTTAACCACAAAATATTCATAAAGGATTGTTGGTATCGTATAAATAAAATTAGCGGATATGCTCCAAACAATAACTCTACTTGCTCAGTTGAATTAGTGAAGTTATTTGAGGCAAGTGTTGGCGGTGTTAATTGTGATTTAATACCAAGTTCATTTAATATAGATGGAACGGTTGACTTTATTGATGGCGTTGGAAATGCACAAACATCTACAAGACAATGCTGCGAAGATTTAGGATATACGTTTCAAGAGGGATTTTCAGAGGGTGAAGAAGCCAAATGCTATTGGCGTTTGTTCGGTGATCCAAACGACCCGAACGAAGCACCAAACTCTGGAACATTAGAAGGTTAAAAATATGAAAGATTTAGTACATATACTTAAATTAATTCAAGACTTAGAAATTAAACCGATTTCTGATGAAATGAAAATAGCTTTAGGAAAGAACGAATTACCCCGCACTTTTAAGGGTGCTATTGATAAAGTTAAAATAGAGGCGAAATGGCTAAGAAAATAATTTATGCGGAGGTAGTAATCGACTCAGCACAAGCAGCTAAAAATACTGAGGAACTTTCTGAGCAGTTACAAATACAAAGGCAAGTTTTAATTGATTTAGAAAAACAACTTTACGAAGTTGAGGAGGCTCAAAAAGCGACTTCAAAAACAAATCTCTCAGCTCAAAAGAAATTAGCCGACCAAGCAAAAGTATTAAGGAGTGAAATTAAAAGCGAAAAGATAGGCTTAAAAGATTTAAATGCTCAAAAGAAATTAAACACAATAACGACAAGAAACTTATCAAAAGCACAAGCAGATTCTGGGCAGATACTTTTAGGAATTGATGAGTTTACAGGAGGCTATGCAAGTAGATTAAAAGATGTTTATCGGGGATTAATTCAATCAGCAAAAGGTGTTAAAACATTTGTTAAGGGATTAAGCGGCATGAAAAAAGCATTAGTAGCCACAGGCGTTGGTGCTTTAGTTGTTGGATTGGGTTTAGTTGTTGCTTATTGGGATGAAATTATTGATTTAATAGAGGGAACAAATAGAGAATTAAAAGACCAACAAGATTTATTAGATAAGCAAATAAGCTCACAAGAAACTAAACTCGGTTTTTTAAAACAACAACAAACTATTGATAAGTTAAACACAGGCGAAAATGTAAAAGCAACAAAAGAATATAAAAAGCAATTAATTCTTTTACAAGCCTTAAATATTGCACTACTTGAAAGTTTAGAAACTGAATTAAATTTAGAAATTGCACGAAATGAAGAATTAACTACATTTGAGAAAATTAAAATATTTGCAGGTGAAGTATTACATATAGGTTCTACAATTCAACAGGTAGCAGAATACACCAACGATGAAAGTGAAAAAACTCTCTCATTAGCAGAGAGAGTAGCTAAGCAAAAATCTACTAATTTAGATATAGAAATAGAATTAGCAAAGATAAATTCTGACGAAAGAGAAGCGGTAAAAGAACATGCGGCGCTACTAAAAGAACTTGATAAAACAGACGAAGAAGCAGATACAAATCTTTTTGATATAGAACTTGCTGACAATAGATTTGAGAATGATCAAAAATTACAAGTTAATCAAGATTTTTTAGATGCACTATTTGAGCAAGGACTTGCAGCTAATTTAAAAGAGGAAAAAGCAGCAGAGGATAGAAACAAAAGAATCGCAGCAATGGAGTTAGCGACTTCTAACGCAAAAGTTGAATCAGCTATTCAAGGTCTTAACGCTGTACAAAATATTACTAACGCCTTTACTAAAGACAATGAAAAAAGCCAAAAGAAAGGGTTTGAAATTAATAAAAAATTACAAATAGCGCAAACCATTATTGAAACATACAAAGGAGCTACGGCTATATTCTCAGCAGCAGCTTTAAATCCTACTACTGTATTATTCCCTGCCCAACCATTTATTGCGGCAGGTGCTGCAATTGCTTCAGGATTAGCTAATGTAGCGACAATTAGAAAACAGAAATTTTCAGGCGGCGGAGGAGGCGGAGGAGGCGGAAGAGGCGGAGGCGGAGGCGGTTCATTTAGTGGTAAACCTTCGGGCGGTTTATCAGACAACTTTTTCCCTACTCAAATCGGTGCAATTCCACAAAATACATCAAATGTAAACGTTCAAAATTTAAACAACACACCACCAAGAGCGTACATAGTTGCAAGTGACATATCAGACTCAACAAGAGCGCAAGAAATATTAAAACAAAAATCAACAATGTAATGAAAACACCTATAATTGAATTAACAATAGACGATGAAGACGTTGAAGAAAATGGAATTTTTGCAATTAGCATCGTAGATTTCCCAGCGATTGAAAAAAATTTTATCGCACTTTCTAAAGAGAAAAAACAGGTTAGTATGGCAGCGGTTGATGATGATCAACACCTTTTAATCGGTGCGGCATTGATACCTAATAAAATGATTCTTCGGCTAGATGAGGATGATGCACCATACTATATTCATTTTAGTAAAGACACCATCAAAAGAGCGGCTTACAGGTTCTTAAAAAACAATATGACACATAACCATACTTTGCAACATGATGAGCAAATCAAAGGCTTATACGTTGTTGAAAGTTGGATTGTTTCAGATCCTGCAAATGACAAATCAGCATCTTTAGGTTTAGAAGTTCCAAAAGGTACTTGGATGGTTGCAATAAAAGTTGACAATGAGGACATTTGGAATAAACAAATTAAAACAGGCGAGGTAAAAGGTTTTAGTATCGAGGCTTATTTTGATGAGAAATTAAGAGCCATAAACAAAGATGTTTTAATTAGCAAAGCAGTTCAAGCAGCAAAAGAGATTATTTAGTATATTTGATTAGTTAAATATTAAAATATGGCAGGAGGCAGACCAACAATATATACAGATGAATTAGCGGCTTTAATATGTGAGCATATTAGTAGTTCGACCAAAAGTCTTAGGACTATTTGCAAGGAAGTTGAAGGGGTTGAAGTTCAAACAATACTATCTTGGTTAAGAGATAAACCAGAGTTTTTGGCACAATACACGCGAAGCAAGCAAGAACAAGCCCAAGCATTAGCAGATGAGATAATAGCAATTAGCGATGATGCTAAAAATGATTATGTTGATGGCGAGTATGGAAGGGTAGGAAATTCAACAGCGGTACAACGTTCTAAATTAATGATTGATTCAAGAAAATGGATTGCATCAAAACTATTGCCTAAAAAATACGGTGATAAAATAGAGGTTGACAATAAAGGCAAAATAGATAATAACTTAACGGTTACAATCATCCGAAACAAAAAGGAAAAAGAGGATTGAACTCCGAAGCTAATATAGTATTTGAGCATTTAACAGACTCAGATAAAAGGTTTATTATTGAGCAAGGCGGCACAAGGTCGGGCAAAACATATAATATCTTAATGTGGCTAATCTCTTATTGTTTTAAAAATACTGGTAAGACTATAACCATTTGCCGAAAGACATTACCCAGTTTGAAGGGTTCAGCATATCGAGATTTTATTGAGATACTAACAACGCTTGAATATTACGAAGCAACCGACCACAATAAAACGGAATCATTTTATAGCCTTAACGGCAATCTAATTGAATTTATAGCAATTGACCAAGCGCAAAAGATTAGAGGGCGTAAACGTAACGTTTTATTTATCAATGAGGCAAACGAAATAACCTACGAAGATTTTTTCCAGTTAAACATGAGAACAACTGACCGAGTTATTATTGACTACAACCCGTCAGAGGAGTTTTGGGTTGAACAAATAAAGGTTAGAGATGATGCAGATTTTCATATTACAACATATTTAGATAATCCGTTTTTACCTGCCGTTTTAGTGCGTGAGATTGAACGAATTAAAGAAATTGATGCTGACTATTGGCGAGTCTATGGGTTAGGCTTACAAGGCTACATTCGAGGTCAAATATTTATGAACTGGAAGGAATCAAATAAATTTCCTGACTCTGTTAAATGGACTTGTTACGGTTTAGATTTTGGATTTACAAATGATCCTACCGCTTTGGTTAAGGTTGGCATTTCAGATGGTGAGCTACACGTTGAAGAGTTAATCTATGAGCATGGTTTAACGAATGACGATATTTGTGAAAGATTAAGGGGCTTCGGATTAAACAGAACAGATGTAATTGTTGCCGATTCAGCAGAACCAAAATCAATTGAAGAAATATACAGGCAAGGCTTTAATGTAAGAGGCGTTACAAAGGGCAAGGATTCAATATTAAACGGCATTGATATACTTAAACGACAACCATTAATTGTATGCGGTGAATCGCTTAATTTGAAGAAGGAATTTAAGAACTATAAATGGCAAAGCGATAAAAACGGCAATCATATTAATAAACCGATTGACTTTTACAATCACGCTTTAGATGCTTTGAGATACGTTGGCTTATTCAAATTAAAGATTGTTAACGCTGGAAAATATACGGTGCGTTAAATTTTAATTACATTTGCTGAAACTAAAACTATGAAAGACTACCAAAAAGAGTTTGAGGCGTTTATTGATTCGGATGAGTTTATAAATGATGAAGGTTGGAACGGAACTACCAACGGAAACAAAACAAGCTACTCATTCAAAGGCGGTGATGTTGTTATTGAGGTTGAAGAAAACCCGACAGAAAATTTGCTAAATGCTCTTAATTCTGCAATGGCAATACTACGATCTAAACGACTATCAAAGTTGCGGAGTACATTACAATCAGATTTTAGTATTGAGGCTTTAGAACGCAAGAAATCAATCGACAACGCTAAGTTAAAGATTGGAACATCAATAGGTTTACCAATAAGATAATTATATTTGTAGCATGAGCTACTTAAATAATTTATTACATCGCCATCAAATCGACAGGCTATTAAAATACCAAGCAGTTATTTGTTCTAATTTAGGCGTTGATTCAACACTAGACGAAAAGAAAACAGCAAACAAAAAAATAGCTTTGCTTGATAGGTTGATCAGAAAAGTAGATAGAAAATTCTTTTAATATGAACATACATTTAACGACCTCAATGAGAGGCGGCGTAAACTATCACCGAATGGTTACGCCTCATGTAAACCTATTAAAAAAATACCCAGAGTTTAAAGTAGCCTACTCCGTTGATGATCGTTCTTGGATTAAATTAGATTTGAGCAAGATTAATATCTTGGTGTTTACTCGTATGATTTCTTTGGAGGGTTTAAATTACAAAGGCGTTAACTATTCGCTTGAGGAAATTGTAAAGAAATACAAAAAGTTAGGTATTAAATTTGTTGTTGATATAGATGATTATTGGATTTTAGACCGAAATAATCCGATGTATAAAAGTTTTGATAAACATTATCAGAAGCAAGTAAGATTATCGTTAAGGCTTGCCGACTTAGTTATAACAACAAACAAAAGGTTAGCCGATAGGATTAGACCGATCAACAAAAACATTGAAATAATACCTAATTGCATCGACAAAACTCATAATCAATGGGATTACTCACCACTACCAAAGAATACAAAGTTTGGTTATTTAGGTGCAACATCTCACAAGGAGGATGTTAATCTTATGGGCGTTGATTGGTCAGATTATGATGCAACTGCATTTGTTGAGATGTACAAGCAAAACGGGTTTAAGATTAAGAAAGGAAAAGATGTTTATCAATATGGAAAACTTTACAACAATATAAGCGTTTCACTTGCTCCAATAGTTAAGAGCGTATTCAATAGTTGCAAATCAAATTTAAAGGTAATAGAGGCAGCCGCAAAAGGTCGAATGATTATATGCAGCGATGAACACCCGTACAAAGATTTTGAATCTGTTTTATATGCCACAGACTGGAAAAGTCAGGTTGATTTATTAAAAGACTTTACACCCGATGCGATGCGTATTGTAGCCAAAAGGTTAAGCGATGAGGTTAATGATAAATATAATTTAGATACTTGGACAGATTACAGGGCTAAAATCTACAAAAGTTTGTAATAAAAAAGCCCCAAATTAATGAGGCTGTTTTAAAATTATTAGGAGACTCGCACCCCCTTTGTTTTATACTGTGTGATTAAACCATCCGTGGTTGAAGTGTACTTTTACCACACACCACATATTTAATTTTCCAGAAGCAACATTGTTAGCCTCTTCTTCGGTTTCAAACTTTGCAGTTTTACCGCCTTTACCTTTCATTGTGTTTAACGTTTCTTCGTTAAGTACTACAAATAATTTAGTTGTTTTCATTTTGTTTGTTTTTAGTTTGTTTGTTGATACAATAGTAAAACAAATATTTAACATGACAATGAAAAAAAACACTTATTTTTAATAAACCTTTGAAACGTACACTACCAAAAGGATTGAGAGAATTGTAATTTATCTAATAAAGCGAAACAAAAGCGAAACTAAAGCGAAACGAAAGGCATAAGATAAGATAAGATAAAAGAAGATAAGATAAAAGAATATAACTAACTGATTTTTTTATTTTTCTAATTTGGGATTTTTACAGGTTATTTGTGTTATAGAATAAACAATCCATGACAAATCCCGTGAAATCATTTGGCGAAAACCTAATCAAGTTAGGTGAAAAGCTAGTTGGTGAGGCTAATACCGAGCTAACAAAAGAAGAAAAAGAAAATACACACAACGTAAAACTTGCTGAAGGAGTAACCGAAGAAGGCGTAAGAGTTTATTCAGAAGATGAAAGCTGGACAGTTGGATCAGAGGTGTTCGTTGAAGTAGATGGCGAAAGAGTGTTAGCTCCAATTGGCGAACACGTTTTAGCTGATGGCAGCGTTTTAGTTGTTGAGGTTGAAGGTATTTTATCCGAATACAGAGAAACCGAAGAAGTAAAAGAAGATGTCGAGGTTGAGGTTGAGGAAAAAGTAGAGCAAGAAAAAGAGGCGGTTAATCCAAAATCTGTAATAGACAGAACAGAAAGAGAAATCAAATTTGAAAATGAGGTTGAATCTTTAAAAGCTGAAATTTCAGAACTTAAAAGCAACACCGAAGCGTTAACGGAATCAGTTACAAACACATTAGCTGAGTTAACTAAAAATATAACAGAATTAGCAGCACCTGCCGATTCAATCACATTAAATGCAGAGGCAAAAGAAACGGTTAAGAAAGAGCCTGTAGATTTATCTGCAATGAACACACAAGAAAAAATAGTACATTTTAATAAACAATTTAATACATTTAAATAATGGCAAATTTATTGACTGGCAATTTTGCTGGAACAAAAGCACAGGGGTATTTGTACCCTGCGGTAATGACCGCGAACACATTAACCAACAATATTGTTGAAACACATGAGAACGTTAAGTACAAGTTAAACCTAAGAAATTTAGCAACAACAGGTTTTATCGCTGATGCAAATTGCGATTTCACAGCAAACGGAGCAGTTGCTTTGTCTGATGTAGTTTTAACACCGAAACAACTGGAAGTTAATATCCAACTTTGTAAGGATGATTTTAGAGATCAATGGGAAGCGTTAGAAATGAAAGGCAAATTATTAGGGCAAGACATACCTGCAAGTTTCCAAGAATTTTTTATTAGCAAAATCCAAGCATTAACTGCAAAAGATATCGAAACTACAATCTGGCAAGGTGCTGATGCAACCGAAGGACAATTTGACGGATTTGAAGCGTTATTACTTGCTGATGATGATGTTACTGATGTAACAGGAACTACTTTAGACGCTGGTAATATTATAGGCGAAATTGGAAAAGTTTACGATGCAATTACTGACGCTGTATTTAGCCAACCAGAAGATGCATTTATCGCAATCTCTATCAAGGCTTCTAAACTTTATCAAACTGCATTGGCAGGATTTGGAACGGGTGGACTTGGTGCAAATGGTTATTTAAATCAAGGTTCAGTTGGAGCAAAACCAATGGATTACAACGGAGTTAGATTAGTTGTTTGTAACGGTTTAAGTGCAAATAAAATGGTAGCTACCGTTAAAGGTAACTTGCATTTTGGCACAAACGTTTTAACTGACATGAACGAAGTAATTATCTTGGATATGACTATGCTTGATGCATCTCAGAACGTAAGATACGCTTCAGGATTTACCGCAGGTGTTCAAATTACTAACCCTACTGACATAGTATATTATTACAGCTAATGGCTTGTTTAGTATCAGAAGGTAGAGCATGGCAATGCAAGGAACAGACGGGGGGAATCTCGGCTATTTACTTTGCAAACTATGACGCATTAAGTGGGCAAGCTGCTCCAGCGTTAGGAATCATCCCCGAATTAACGGGAACGGTTCAATTATATAAGTATAGTTTACCAGAATACACAGCAAGTTTGACGGAAACAATAAACGCAAGTGTTGAAAACGGGACTTACTTTGTAGAGCAAGTTATTGAGATGACTTTGCACAAGTTAAGAGCAGACGAAAGAGCAGAGATCAAATTATTAGCTGCTGGCAGACCAAAAATAATAGTTGAGGATAACAACGGAAATTTGTTATTATTAGGCTATGAAAAAGGCTGTAATATGTCGGCTGGTTCAGCACAAAGCGGAACGGCAGCAGGTGATTTATCAGGTTATCAATTAACTTTTACAGCAAACGAAGACAACACCGCACCATTTGTGGCTGGTCTTGGTAGTGCAACAATTAATAACCCGTAAGAATTAATCTTAATATTTATTTTAAAAGCCTCTCATTTATTTGGGGGGCTTTTTTTTTAGGGATTTGTTGCCTTGAAATGTGTTATATTTATAATGATTGGAATCTTTCAAAATACTGATTTTTTATATGTTGATTTATTTCAGCATGATCAAAGTATTACATCCGTTGAAAACTACGATTTAAACTTTGTTAATTCAACCGATGGCACTATATACTCAATTGACGATTTAACGCCATTAGAAGCGTTTGAAAGGTACTTTAAATTCGATTTAAGTACATTAAGTTCAACGATGCCAGACGGATTATATAGTTTTAATATAACTTTGGCATCATCAACGCTAATTATCTTTGCAGAAATAGCATATTTTGATAGAACTGCATCAATTGATTTTAGTGAAAATAATATAACGACAACATACGCTATTAATGAAATCTAAAAAAACAGATAACACTTATGCATTATCCGCAGTTGGATATGCTGAAAGCGATACTCCCGAAATAAAGTTTAATCGTACAGATGATTGGGTTGAATGGGGAGAAAATAACGATTATTACACATACATTGATACGTTATACATAGGCAGCGCAATTAATCACTCTTTAATTACCTCTATAAATCAAAGAATCTACGGCAAAGGGTTAACCTCTTTGAACTTTGCACCTATTGATATGGTGAGATTTAATAAGATTTTAGCACCCGAAGAAGTTTTTAGGTTTGTTGGGGATTATAAAAGACAAGGAAATGCAGCTTTGCAGGTAATAACTAACGGAGCTGGCAAGATTTTAGAGGTTAAGCACCTACCAATTGAAACGGTTAGACCAAATAAAGCAAATGAACTTGGGGTTATAGAAAAATATTGGTTTTCAAATAATTGGAGTGATTTACGTTCAGAAGAAAACAAGCCTAAAGCATATCCCTCTTATGTGGTAGGTCAAAAAAAGAAAGGTACTTTTATTTACAGCCTAAAAAATTACGTTCCAAATAACCCTTATTTTGGCGTTCCTGATTACTTAGGTTCTACCAAGTGGATTGAAATGGACATTGAACTTGCAAACTATCATTTGAGCAATATTCAAAGCGGATTTAGCGCATCAACAATAGTTCAATTTAATAATGGCGTTCCTTCACAACGTGAAATGATGCAGATTGAAAAAGGTTTTCAAAACAAGTTAACAGGCACGAACGGAAATAAGATTGTTTTTATTTATAATGAAAACGGATCAACACCCGCAACGATAACACAAGCACCAATACCCGAAGCTGACAAGCAATATGAAAGCATTAGCGCACAAGTTCAACAGAATGTTTTAATCGGTCACAAGATTACAAGTCCGATGTTGGTAGGTATCAAATCAGATACAGGGCTTGGAAATAATGCAGACGAAATAAGAACGGCTAACGAGTTATTGCAAAACGTTACAATTACACCGTATCAAGAAACGATTGAAAAGTTTTTACAGCCTTTGGCAATTGATATGGGCTTACACGTTAGGCTATCTTTTAAAGAACTTGAGCCAGTAGCTGCACCAAATGTGCAATTAAAAAAAGTTAAGTTAAGCATAGACGAAAGCTATGTTTTGCCTGATGATATTCAGGCCTTAATGGTTTCTAATTTAGATGAAAATGGCGACGATGAAGCCGAACTAACCGAGCAAGGTTTTGAATTAATACAAGAAACAGAGGTAGAGGGAAATGACGGCTTAGAAGTTGACGCAAGTTTAAACCTCGTTAGCCCTTGGGGCGTTGCTCCAAATAAAGGCAGCAAATACGATGTTAAGGCAAAAGACGGAAGCGGCACTTGGTTAGTTAGGTATCAATATGATGTAGCTAAAAAGTACGCAAGCAAAGGCGAAATAATAGAAACATCAAGGCACTTTTGCAAAGAGCAAATTGACCGAGCAAATAACGGCAACCGAGTTTACAGGCGTGAGGTTTTAGAAAACTTATCAAATCCTGAGTTTGGAAGCTATGACATATTCACCTACAAAGGATCGTATAATTGCCGCCATGTTTGGAAAAGAAAACTATATTTTAAAACCGAAGGCGAGAAAGGTTACAACGCTGTGGGCAATGTTCCTTATGTTGTGGCAAGAGTTAACGACAAAAGAGCAACAACGCCAAATACACCCGTAGGATCATGAGTCAATCTAAAAGTTTATTTATATCACCCGACTATTTAAAAGAGTTAACAGCATTAAATGCTAATGTTGATGATGTTGTTATTAGGGCAAATATTTTAAATGTACAACGTATGTACATCGAGCCTGTTTTGGGAACTGATTTATATGATGCTATTGTTAGCAAGATAAGCGGGGCAGGATTAACGGGCGATTACCAAACATTGGTAAATAAGTGGTGCGCCTCTGCGGTTGCTTGGTACACTATGGTTGAGCTAATACCTACTATTGCGGTTGATATTGCAAGAGGTGGCGTGTATAGAGGCAATGCAGAGAATAGCAGCACCGCAAGCATTCAAGAAATTAATCTTTTAAGAGATGGTTATAGAAATAATGCCGAAAGGTTTACCGATAGATTAGGCGATTACCTTTGTAGTAATTCTAATCTATTTCCAGAATACAGCACAAACAGCAACGAAGATTTAAGACCACAAAACACAAGTGCATTCAATGGCATTTGGTTAGGTGGAAATGATGAAACAGAATATGAAAAAAGAACAGGTCAAAGATATTAAGCGGCTACGAAAGCCTCACAAATTAAACGAGCAAAAATTAAAAGAATATTTAAAAATTAAAGATAATGGCAAATAGAGCAATTAGCGGAATAGTAAGAAGCAATTTAGGTGCTTCGGTTTCAGTAACCCCAAACGATGGGGCAGATTTAACAGATGTAGGAGCAGCTATTTATGTCGGTGTTACAGGTGATTTAAAAGTAACAATGGCAGACGGTGTGGCGGTAGTATTTAAAAATATTCCCGTTGGATTTCATCCTATTTTAGTAAACAGAGTTTGGGCAACTGGAACAACTGCAACTGAAATTTTAGCCTGTTATTAATGCTTGTTAATCGGCTAAATAATACGCTACAATGTCAACCATTGGTAAGCGGTGGAGGTGCGCCTCCTTTCTCGCCTTCGGTTTTAAACCCTCTGTTGTGGTTAGATGCAGGAGTAGGAGCAAGCGCATCATCTTGGACGAACAGAGGCTCAGGCGCGACAGATGCAACACAAGGAACAGCAATAAATCAACCCACTTATAACTCAAGTGGCTTCGGAACTAACTCAAAACCTTACTTGGTTTTTGATGGCTCTAATGATTTTATGGATTTGGGTACGGAATACTCTAAATTAACAGAACACACTTTATTCACTGTTCATATTAGAGGAAATAACCTTGATGATAATCAAGCCATCATTGCTGATGGTTCGGCAACAGGTGCTGGTAGTCCTAGTATAGCTGGTACTTCAATTGTACATAGATATAGAAATAAGCAGATTGATACCGTTTATGGTAATAGTCCTGCAAGTAATTATAGGATAACAAGAACACAGCAAACATTTGAAAGTACAACTGATGTATACATCTCAATGGATTCCAAAGAAAATGCAGTTGCATTGAACACAATCAAGGTAAATGGAACAACCTATTCAGTTAGTGATGTTATAGGCACTGGAACAACAATAGCAGGAGCTCCAACTGAAACTTCAATAGGTAAATGGGGAGGTGAATCGTATGGATATTTTGACGGAAAAATAGCCGAAATATTAATATTTGATTCTGTATTAAGCACCGATGATATTGCAAGCATGGAAACATATTTAAACACTAAATACGCAGCATACTAATGAAAGCAGTAATATATAATACAGAAATATTAGCGGATGAACTACAAGATGTTTTATTCGAGATGTGCGAAGATTTATTTGTTGAAGGAACTACAAAATATTGCAACGTAATCAAGCACCCTACAAAGTCACTTTGGGCTGTGCCGATTGTCGAAAGTGGTGAGTACTGGAGTAGAATAGATAGCGACCTACCTTTTTCAATTAAAGATAAGATAGTGGAGCTGCCGAGTGAGTGGTTTCCAGAACCGATAATAGAGATAGAATGATGAATGAATTGATTATGCAACTCACAATAGGTGGAGGTGCAGCTGTGGCTTTAATACCGTATATAAAACATCAGGTAAAGCAGAACGCAAAGGAGATAGATGATATAAAGGTAAAGCTAACACTCAACGAGAGAAGCGATGGTACTCGTGATACTAAAATTGCGGTGATGGAATCACTTACAAGCAACATATTAAAGCGACTTGATAAGGTTGATAATTTACTTGAAAAGATACTTGAAAGGTTAAGCAAATAATATTACATTTGGCTCATGGAAATTAAATTAATAGGCGTTAGTAATTTAAGAAGTGAGTACGGTGATTATGATCACGATGTTATTTTGTCCAATGATTTAATAGAGTCTTCGGGTTTTGTTGATATTATTATTGATGATACCCCGATTACTTTAGACATTACTCAATTGTATGTAGCGACAAAAGCACTATATGAAACCTACTCAATGGAGCAAGATAATCAAATCTATCAACAGCAAATTAGGAATTAATGAACTTATCAAAAAACCTAACGTTAGCAGAGGTAACAAAGAGCAACACAGCAACCAGATTAGGCATTGAGAACATCCCTAACGGTGGCGAATTAAACAACCTTATAAACATAGCCGAGAAGATATTTCAGCCGCTTAGAGATTACTTTGATGTACCGATAGGTATTTCGTCAGGCTTTAGAAATCAAAACTTAAATAGGGCTATCGGTGGAAGTTTAACCAGTCAGCATGGAAAAGGTCAGGCACTTGATTTAGATGGTGACATATTCGGTAATTGCGACAACATAAAAATCTTTAGATTCATACAACACAATTTAGATTTTGATCAGTTGATTTGGGAATTTGGAACGGAGTTAAACCCGTCTTGGGTACACGTTAGCTATGTGAGCAAAGAAAAAAATAGAGGGCAGATTTTAAAAGCGTTTAAATTACGAGGTAAAACAGCTTACACAACATGGGGTTAATAGATGCTATTAAAAACATAGCCAAATCACCAGCGAAAGAGATGGTTACAGGCGTTATTAATGGTGCTGCCGATGTAGTCGATAGATTCGTTCAAACACCTGACGAGAGAGCAGCTTTTAAAGTTGAGCTTGAGAAAGAAATAAGCAAAAGATGGTCGGAAGATATGGCATCTGATTCTTTTTTAAGTAAAAATGTACGACCGTTAACACTAATTTTTTTAATCATTTCAACCGTTTTAATTATCTTCATTGATTCGGGTATCATTGACTTTCAGGTAAATGAAAGATGGATTTCGTTACTCGAAACCGTATTAATGATTGTGATCGGTGCATACTTCGGTGGGCGTTCTTTTGAAAAGATAAAGAAAAAGTAATATATTTGGCGAATGTCAGAGATTAGACCAAGATTAAATGGCAAAAGAAAAAAGGCATTTTATAACTTAACAAAGGCTCAAAGTCGAATATTAGTAATAGGAGATTTACATGAGCCTTTTTGTTTGGATGGCTATTTAGAATTTTGCAAAGAAACTTATGCTAATTATAATTGTAACAGAGTAGTTATTATTGGCGATGTTATCGACTCACATTATTCAAGTTATCACGAAACAGATGCCGATGCATTAGGCGGTGGTGATGAACTGGAGCAAGCGATAAAGAAATTATCCAAATGGTATAAGGCGTTCCCTGATGCTGACGTAACACTTGGCAATCATGACCGTATCATTATCCGTAAGGCTCAATCATCCAATATACCGAGCAAGTGGATCAAAGAATTTGGTGAGGTCTTAGAAACGCCTAAATGGCGGTTTGTTACCGATGTATATTATGATGGTGTTCGTTATGTTCATGGCGATAAAAGCGGAAAGCCTCGAATGGCTACAAGGCGCGATATGGTTAGCACCGTTTCAGGACATTATCATACTGATATGTATGTAGAATGGTCTTTCGGTAAAACAAGAGCAATCTTCGCTATGGCGGTAGGTTGTGGCATTGACTCAAAGAGTTACGCAATGGGTTACATGCAAGGGGGCAAAAAAGAAGCCATAGGAGTTGGTATAGTAATCGGAGGAAATACGGCTTTTAATGTAAAGATGGAATTATAACACTATATTTGCAATTCATTTTGGAGGGGAGTAGTTTACCCTTAGTTTTAGTTTGTTAAAAGAGCCTCGTTTATTCGGGGCTTTTTTTATTACATTTGCAGCTACTTCTTGTTTAATCAACAAAGCAAACTTGGAAGGTAACGGGAGAACGCTTAATCCATTTATAGAGCCTTGCAGAAATGCGGGGCTTTTTTGTGTTCATAAAAATAAATCAAAATAAATTAGGTGGTTTAACAATTGTTTATATCTTTGTTGAACAAACAAGCTAAAACAAATGAAAAACTTAAAACACATCCACAACAAATGCAGCGACATCTTAGAGATGATTGATAACGCTGAGATTATGGTTCAACACCATACAGATCAAATACAAAGATTGAAAACAGCAGGGTTAGACTACAAACATCAACTTCGCAGGTTAGTTGTAAATGCCGAAATTATCGAACGACTAAAATCATATTATTTAAACCAAATACAAAAACTAACAAAATGAGAAAATTAAGCAGCTATTTTTTAAAGAGCAGAATTGAAAGTAACAACTATTCATTTATTGAGCTTGAACATTCTGAAACTGAGGACTTAAATATAAGCGAGCAATGCGGCACGTTCATAGTTTATTACGAAGACATAGATACCGAGATTGTTGTTGACTGGTCACGCAAGACTTTGACGGGCGTAGGCGTATCGTTTCAAGGGCAAGATGAACAAGTTGTTTTAGATGATAACATTAACATTGATGAAATATACTTTCAAGAATCTGAAAGCATGGCAAGAGTTCACATGATGCCAGCTTTTGATCCTGAACTTTCAAATTTAATTTCAGATATTATCGACAAAAAGTATTGATTTATTAACAATTTTATTAATTTTACCAAAACTAAAACTATGAGCAATTTAATTACATCAACTCAGGTTGAGAATGCCTTAGCCAATAGAGTAAAATCTATCGGTGGAGATGAAAAGCAATTTAAGAAAGAAATTAGCTTTGCGATACAGCACGTTAAAAAGAATAATCAACTGCAAAAGGCTGATCATAATTCTATAATGGAATCCATATTGAACGTGATGCAAGTAGGGTTATCACTTAACCCAGTCAGCAAATTAGGTTATCTTGTGCCACGTTGGGATAGAATGACCAGAAGCAATGTTTGCGCCTTCGAGCCATCTTATCAGGGTTATGTTAAACTATTAACCGATTCAGGCAGCGTTGAAACCGTTTACTCTCAACTTGTTTATGAAAATGATACATTTGATGTAAGTTATGGAACAAGCACCGAAATAAATCACAAGCCTACATTTAAAAATAGAGGCGAAGTAATAGCCGTTTATGCCGTTGGAGTGTTACCATCAGGTTTAAAAGTCCCCGAAGTTATGACCATTGAAGAAGTCAACGACATAATGGAAATCTCAGAGTCATACAAGGCGTTTAAAGCCGACAAAATTAAATCTTGTATTTGGGTATCAAACTTTGGAGAAATGGCGCGTAAGACCGTTATAAGAAGAATATTTAAATACCTACCAAAGACCGAATCATTTAACAAAATGGCAATGGCTGTTAGTTTAGATGAGTCAGATTACACAGCAACAGATGAACAACTAAATTATATCGAAAGTTTGCTTGAAACTTCATCAATTGCTATGGAAAAACAATTCCAAATAGAAAGCGAGTTTAATAGCTATTCATCTGAAGCTGCTCAAAAATGTATTTACTACTTGAAACAAAATCAAGTTGACCCGATAGATAGCGGTGGCAATTATTCACAAACAGATATTAAAAACAAACTAAAACAATTGTCATGAACAAGTATAAAAAATTAATGGAATTACGCCATAAGGTAATATGCGAAGTTAACGCAGTTGCCGATAAACTATTTGAGCTGAGAGATTTTAAACAACATTTAAAATTAGGCGAAAAAGAAAGAGTACTTGAAACCAAAAGGTTAAGGATGCAGGCTTTATATCCTGTGTGTGATAAACACGAAATTAACGAACAACAAATCTCAGAGATAATCTGGGGGTATAAAAACTAAAAAAAATGGAGTTAGACGATAAAAATATAAATACCGCTTTAGGTGAATTAAAAATACAAAGGCTAAAATTAGATATAGCTATAAATTCTTTGCAAGAGATACGGGGCGAAATAAAACCGAAGAAACTTGATTTAAAAGTTGAGGTTGGTGAGATTGCTAACTTTTGCATTGGTCATTTTGGAGTAGATTTGCGAGAGAAAATTAGAAGTCAGGATCATATTTGGTCAAGATGTTTTTACTTTAAATTAGCAAAAACTTACACACGATCAAGCCTTGAGAAAATAGGTAATGAGGTAAATCTTAATCATGCAACCGTCATAAACGGATTGAAGCGGCATGAAGATATGGAGGATTATAAAGATGCTGATTACTTGAGATTTATTGACAAAGCTGAAGAATGCTTTACAACACATTTATTAACACTAAACAATTAAATAAATAAATATGAGTGAATTTAAAGAGACAGGCAAAATACTTGCCATTAGAGAAGTTGAGCAAATTAGTGACTCCTTCAAAAAACGTAACATCTGGATTGAAACGCAAGATCAGTATCCGCAGACATTGGAATTTCAATTCGTTCAGGACAAAGTGAGCGTTTTAGATAGCTACAAAAAAGATGATATTGTAGAGATTAGCTTTAATCTTAGAGGCAGAGGCTACAAAAACAAAGAAGGCAAGGCAATGGTGTTTAACACGCTTCAAGGCTGGCGAATAGGTAAAGCGGAAGCACAGGAAGAACAAGCAAGCAGCGAGCCTGTTAAAGCCACCTCTGATGATGATGGTTTACCTTTCTGAAAAAATAAGTTTAAAGATTTAGATTTGGTTTTTATAGCTAAATCAAAAATTTAATTATATTTGTAAAATGAATGTCACAGATTCAAAATTATTTTTTTCTACCAAAGCCTTTAAGAGTGCCGCTGTGACCGGTATTTTTAGAGGCTTTTTTTATTTTAAAATATTATGAATATATTAAAACAAGCAAATAGTATAGTTAACGATCGTTCTGAAGAAAAGGAAAGGGAGTATGGCCCTTTTAGCAATAGTATGTCAAAAGCATCTTTAATTGCTTCAGAGCTTACGGGTTTAAATATTAGCACCGAACAATTTTATTTGTGCATGGTGGCTTTAAAAATGAGCCGAATGGCTTACAATTTAAAAGAAGATACATTAATGGACTGCGCTGCTTATATTGGGGCATTAAATAATTTTAAAAATGGAAAATAAACTAGAACTACAATATAAAAAAATATTACAAGATTGTTTAAAATATGGAGTTTTAACAAGTAATAGAACAAACGTTGATACTTTAAAAACTTTTTCAAAAAAAATAGAGCTTAATTTAACTGAGGGGTTTCCTATTGTTACGGGTAAAAAAATATTTTTTAAAAAAGCCCTAGCTGAATTTAATTGGATATTTGAAGGAAAGACTGACATTAAATTTTTAAACGATAATAAAATTTTTTGGTGGGACAAGTTTGCTGAAAAAGGTATTGTACCTAAAAGCTATGGCCACCAGCTAAGAAATTTTGGAGGGAGTTTTGATCAAATAGAATATGTAAAAAATGAGTTGCTTACTAATTCAAGGCGCGGAGTTATTTCTTTTTGGAACCCTTTAGATTTAAAAGATCAAAAACTACCGTGTTGCTATACAACTGCTGCTTTTGTAAAAGAAAACGACAAATTAAACATGTCATTAATGTTTAGAAGCTCAGATTTATTTTTAGGATTGCCTTACGATATTATTTTTGCAGCACTTTTGCTAAATAAAATGGCAGATTTAACTAATCTTATACCTTTTAAGCTGTCTTTAGAACTTTGTGATGCACATCTTTATACTAGTCACATTAAGGGCGTTAAACAATATTTAAAACAACAAACATTTAAACTTCCTAATATTATTTATAAAAAAAATGGAATTTGTATATTAGAAAATTATAATCATCAAAACTATATTAAAGCAGAAATGCACTAAAACAAAAATTATGAAACAAATTTTAAAAAATGAATTTGACCCTATTAGAAATTGGGCAGATAAAAGAGGAATTTATAAAAGTGGAGATAGTAAAACTCAATTTTTAAAACTGCAAGAAGAAGCCGGCGAATTAGCACAAGCTATTTTGCACAATGATCAACCTGAAATAATAGACGCTTTAGGTGACTTAGTAGTTGTATTAGTTAATCTTTCAGAATTATGCGGCTATAAGCTAGAATACTGCGTTAATTCAGCTTATAACGTTATTAAAGATCGTGAGGGAAAAATGATTAATAATACTTTTGTAAAATCTTTAAATTAATGAAAAAGCACCAATATAATATTCTTGGGGGTGTTGATGAAATAAAAGCACACCCTCAGTTTAAAGAAAAAACTATTAATAAAAGCTATTATGGTTCAGAACTAAATAAATTTGCTGCAGAAAAATGCAGGAAAGATATTGTGGTAAATAATATTGATTTGATTATTCATAATTATAAAAATAAAACAATTAAAATAGTTGAATCAAAACACAAAAATGAAAAGCTTTCTACTGGTCAAAAAATATTACTCCAAAAGTTATCTAAAATGGGAATAAAAACATATGTTGTGTATGGAGATTACCCTTATAAAGACAATAAATTTTCTGTTTATTCATTTCAAACTAATAGTTTTAAATACGGAACGGCAAAAGACCTTGCAAGGTTTTTAGAAAAATAAATATTAATATTGTAAACTAAAACAAAATAAAAATGGCAAAAGAACTACCATACTTTCAATTTGAACCTGCTGAATACTTAACTAAAGACATCAGCTTTTTAAGCCTTTCAACACAAGGTTTATTTATTAATCTTTGTGCATATTATTGGCAGCGACAATGCCAATTAACTAAGGCTCAAATCTTACGACGATTGAGCTATCCTGATGAATTAAACGAGTTAATTAACGAGGGTATAATTGAACTTAATTATTCTGATGATGAGTTTGAAGACGAAGAAATTAGCATAAAATTCTTAGATTTTCAATATGACAAAGCAACCTCTCAAAGTTACGTTAATGCTAAGAATGGGGCAAAAGGTGGAAGACCACCAAAAGCGAAATTAAAGCCAAATGAAAGCGAATTGAAAGCCATAAGAGAAGAAGAGATAAGAGAAGAGGAAAAAAAAGAAAAAGAAAAAATAGAACAAGAAAAGAAAAAAGAACAAAAAATAGAAAGAGAAAAAAGGTTTAAAAGTTTTTGGAATTTATACAATAAAAAATTAGGTATAAAAACAGCAAGCGCCAAATTTTATTTACTTGATGAAGCTGAAATTGATTTGATCTTTAAAACTTTACCCAAATACATTGCATCAACTCCCGATTTAAAATTTAGGAAGAATCCATCAAGCTACTTAAACCAAAAGACTTGGAACGATGAAATTGATTTAAAAGCATTTAATGACATAACTCCCGAAAGTTTTTATTAAACTTGCAAACTAAACTAAAACTAAAATGAGCAAACAAGTAGTAAATTCTCCGTTGTCGCTATTAGGCGAATTAAAACAAAGACGAAATACATACGAGAAAAGAGGACTTTCAACGGGCTGGAAAAAAGCCGATGAATTTATGAGCCTTAAAAAAGGCTATCCAATAATGATTGGAGGCTATGCAGGTAGTGGCAAATCAGAAGTTGCTTTTGATATTGCCATAAACTCATCTGTTGACCACGATTGGTTATGGCTGATAGTATCTCCTGAAACTGGTGATCAGTTCGAGATAATGGAGTATTTAATCGAAAAGGTTGCACAAGGTAAGCACATAGGTAAGAAATATCAAGGTGCTTTGTCAGATAGTGAATATGAATCAATTGTAAAATGGTTACACAAGCACATCAGAATTTTAGACCGCCAAAGCGGTTGGGATGATGTATTCACAGGTTTAGATTTTAGCTTAAAGAATCTATTTGAGGTTGTTGAGAATGTTGAGAAACAATTAAAAGGGAAATTTGACGGAATCATTATAGACCCGTTTAACGAGCTTGATTTGAATTTAGGCGGCAATATAGCGGGAACGGTTAAAGATGAGTTAGATGCGCTAATAAGATACACTAAGAAGAATAACTACCTAACTATTCTAACCAACCACGCAAATAACCGCCACGAAATCCAAAGCAAAGACGAAAACGGCAAATCATTCTTTTGGAAGCCACCAGCAACAAAAGAAGAATGGGCGTTTGGTCAACAATTTGCCAGAAAAGGTTATCAAATGTTATTTGTTTACGAGCCACCTATGCAATTTCAACATCTACAAAGAAACGAGGGCAATGTTGACTTTATGGAGTCGATTAACAATAATTATAATGTTAGGGAAATACTATGTCAAAAGACTAAGCCTAAAGGCGTTGGGAAAACTGGTAAATTTTGTTTACATTTCGACAGACAACATCAACGATATTATGAGATTGATTCATTAGGAATGAAAAAGCAAATTAAATACCCAAAATTATGAACGATATAATAGAATTAGACGCAAAGCATTTACAGGTTAAGGCAATTGTTAGCGTGTTTATTGATGAATTAAGTTCAGCGATGCCATCATCTAAATGGTTGAATCACGCTTTAATTATTAAAAATAATAATGGGGGCATTGATGAATTAATACCAATACTTCAATCAGATGTTGATAATAACCACCAACGCAAAGCAATGATTGAGAACTTTAAAAAGGTTAATGATTACATTTATGATTCGAGTAGGGTTATAATTGAGCAACAGAAAAAAATACAGGATCTTGAAAATACAATTAACAGCATAACTTAAAACTATTAAAATGGACTATAAAAAAATTAAGAATATTGAATTAGAGGGAATAGATACAAATGATTATCCAGACTTTTGTGACGCATTTATATCAAGTGCAGACTATGATGGTAAGCCAATGACTGATGTGCAATTAGATGAGTTAAATCAAGATAGTAGCTTTGTTTATGAATGCGTAGAAAGTCATTTATATTAATTATACATATTTGTATAAAGAAAATATAAAAAGCATACAACGTTTAGTATATGAGCCGTTTTTTTTATGGCTTATATACATTGTTATATACTGTTATTTTTTGTGCGATGGCAAATATTAATTACCTTTAATAAATAAAACATTTGTGATTATATTCACAAAAAACACACTTAATATTATTTTTGATAATTGTTTTTCACCAATTATAAGTGTTTTTCACCAAAAAAATAGTTAAAATGGAAATATACAAAAATTACGAAATAAACCTTAAACCAAATCTTTGGGGATACTATGAAGGAATTAGTACAATAGATTGTGATGCACTAATAATTTTTGCTTTAACAATTGAAGAAATTAAAATTGAAATTGATCAGCTTTAATGCACAAAATACAAATCAAACCTTTAAGCGTTAACCAAGCATGGCAAGGCAAACGATTTAAAACGCCTTTGTATAAACAATGGAGCGTCCAAACTCTGTTGATGATGCCTAAAAAAATTGATATTCCAGAAGGCAAATTAAAAGTTAAAATAAATTTTGGGTTTTCCAATTCAGGTAGTGACATTGACAATCCAGTTAAACCTTTTTTAGACATGTTCAAATTTAAATATGATATTAACGACAATCGTATTTATAAATTAGAGGTTGAAAAGTTTATAGTTAAAAAGGGGTTTGACTACATAGAGTTTATTATTGATAAATATTAGTAATTTTGCTATGTGAATGTAATAAACGAGATTTGCAAGTTTGATGATTTCTTTCGAGATAGAGCGAAGCAAATAACAAACAACGCAAGTTATGCCGATGACATCGTTCAAGAGATGTACTTACGGCTGATGAATCCAACTTACAAAGTTCAGCTACAAGAGCAATTTGATCGAGGCGTTTTAAAATGGGGCTGCATCCGTATTATGTCGCAGATATTTTTAGGCCATATTAGAGATAATAAAAAGATGGTCTATACAGACGATTTAACGCACGTTTTAGGCTCGGTTAATGATTGCAGCTTTGAGAGGGTGCAGAATTGTTTGAGCCAACTTTATTGGTTTGATCGAGATATATTAACGCTTCATTTAATAGATGGGCAAAGTATCAAAGAAATTGTAAAAAACACAGGTATTCCAAGAAATACGGTTTACAATAGAATAAACATAGCAAAACAAAAATTAAAAAATGTGATATGAAAAAACCGAAAGATTTAAGAACACAGGAAGGCAGAAAATGGAAAGCCGAACAATCAAAAGGTTTAGGCGATACAATCGCAAAAGTAACTAAGGCAACAGGCATTGACAAATTAATAGGTGCGGTTGTTGATGATTGCGGTTGTGATGAGCGAAAGGACAAATTAAATAAATTATTTCCTTACCATAAAAATCTAACAATGACAATCGACCAACAACAAATTTGGATATTGATAAGGTCGCAATTATTTAGCAACATGGTTAGTCAAGAGAACAGGGAAAGATTAAGAATAATGTACAACGCTATTTTTAGCGATAAAAAACAACCGAGTACCTGCGCCCCTTGTATAATTAAGCAACGGGATAAAGTACATCAAGTTTACAAAAATGTGTGCAATGATTAATAATATTTTAATAATGTTATTTGCTATTTGTTCAGCTTTTATAATTGCGTTAATTGATGTGTTTTATATTTCTAATCATAAAATTGACAAGGAATTTAAAGCGTTTAGATTTGGGATGTTTGCAATGTTTGCACTTTTAACCGCTTACACTTATGCGTTTGATTTGGTGATTATACTCAAGTTAATAATGTTCTCTTTTTTTTACTGGTTAGGTTTTAATATTTTTATTAAGCTATTTAAACGATGAAATACAAAATAGAAATTCCAACCTCATTAGATGATATTACACTTGCTCAATTTAAAGAGTATAGTTTAATGATTTCGAGGGAAACCGAAGAAGATTTAACGTTTAAAAAACAAGTGATTAATTTGTTTTGTACAGGTGACACAGAAAAGATTGAGTTTTTTAAGAAGAAGCAAATAGATTCAATATTTGCAGATTTTAATGAAATGCTTGAATCGGAGCGCAATATTTTTGAAAAGATAATTTCTATTGATGGCAAAGAATATGGTTTTATTCCTAACCTAAAAGATTTAAGCATTGGCGAGTTTTCAGATATTGAAACGCTTATGAAAGATGGCGTATTTGAGAACATTGAGAAGGTGTTAGCGGTGCTTTACCGACCCGTAATTAACAAAGTTAAACACTTGTATAACATAGCCGATTACGATGGATTAAACGACAGAGATAAACTTTTTCTCAATAAATTTCCTGTGAAAAACTTTCATGGAACAATGGTTTTTTTTTTGATTATCGCCAAAGAATTATTGATGCATACACACCAATTTTTGAAGGAGAATCAACAGACGGAAAACAAAAGTTTCAAACCTCCACAAGCATAAATTGGGGCTGGTACGAGGCACTATTTACCCTTTCGGGAGGTGACATTACCAAATTTGAAGAAGTATCAAGAATTAATGTTGATACAGCTTTAACCTTTATTTTGTATTTAAAAGATAAGAGCAAGCAAAAGTAGGCTTGTAAGGTGTTATTATAATATGGCAACATTCTTTAATTATGTAACCGATATTCGAGCAATTTGCAGCAGCCACCCACAGGTAGCCGCTAATTATTACGGTGACAACATACAAATTGATTCAGAATCAAAGAACCTTTACCCTGCAATAATTGTAGAGCCTGCACCTGCTAACATCGTTAACGGGGCGATTGATTACGTTATAAATATAGTTTGTGTTGATTTGATGAAGATTGACCGAAGCCATGATTTAGAGATTGATTCAAAAATCATTCAAATATTAACCGATATTATAGGTGATATTAAAATGAACGAGGCTTTTAAAGAGTTTAATATTGATCCAGATATTACATTAAATCCAATTGATCCATCACCCGAATTTAATGATTCACTTTTAGGGTGGTCGGTACAAATTACAGCAACTGCAAAACTTCAAAAAACAGGGTGTGCAAATAGCATTATAAATAACAATACATTAGACGGCATAGGTAGCTGGATAATTGAAGATACATTTATCGTAGAATAATAAAATTATGGCAACAAGAACAACATTAAAAAGTTATTTTGAAACAGGTGACAAACCAACGCAAACACAATTTGAAGCGTTAATAGACGGAGTTCCAAACTTAACAGATTCAAGCGTTACTGATGCTGAATTTGCTCAATTAGATGGTGTTACATCACCTATTCAAACGCAGATAGATGGCAAGCAGGCAACGCTGGTCAATCAAACGAATATTAAATCGGTCAACGGTGAAACTCTTTTGGGTTCTGGTGATTTAACGGTTTCATCTTCAGCAGCTTGGGGAGGTATCACAGGCACTTTATCAAGTCAAACAGATTTACAAGATGAACTAAATTTAAAGGCAGATTTAACAGGGGCAACCTTTACAGGTGACGTTACTGCTCCAGATTTCATAGGTGACTTAAATGGGGCTGTTCGATTTGCTGCAAAAAATGAAAGTGGTGCTACTTTATTAAAGGGTAAAGTTGTAGCAATTATAGGGGTGAGCGGAACAGAAACAACGGTTGATTTAGCCGATGCAGATAACGCATCAGCAAGACCAGCTTTCGGTT
>Ga0208148_1000120_pt1 | contig 31507 bp, 33 predicted proteins | sample DEB08_DNA_16_FD_184525 | JGI IMG/M metagenome (GOLD analysis project Ga0208148, IMG submission 184525) | Aqueous microbial communities from the Delaware River and Bay under freshwater to marine salinity gradient to study organic matter... | ecosystem: Environmental > Aquatic > Marine > Coastal ...
CCAACCTCGACGACACTCAAGTACGGCTCGAACACGTACGAAATCGGTACAGCGATCAACATTTACGTTGAAAATGCGGGTGCGTATACCGCGGAAATAGGGGGTGCCACAGACTTCGCGTTTACGAATACCACGGTAAGTGGAACAATAAAAACGATCGAACCGGGGTTTGCGTCTAGGTACCATGGAAAGATGGCACTCACGTACGACGGAAAACTGTACGCGTGGGGTGAAAATAGTGAAGGTGAAGCTGGTGTAGGTACATCTTCCGATATAACCGTACCGACCGCGTGTACGGGAATAACTCAAGGTACGGTCGCTAAACTTTTGAGGGATTCCGAATTAACCGATGGTTCTCACGGTCAAGTGTCGGCTATAAAAACGACCGACGGTAAGATTTATATGGCCGGTAAAGGTGATACGTATATGATACCGGGTACAACTTCGGATCTTTTATCATTTACCGACGTGACGTCGTATTTCGGGGACCAAAGTTTAACCGCAAATACCGTAACCATGATGAGTTTTACGGATAAATCTGGTGCAGCACTAACCGAGACCGGTAACGTTTGGACGTGGGGTACGCACGATTCGACGTATAAAGCATTGGGACAAGCCGGTGCGTCTTCGTCGAGTACACCCAAACAGATCAATTTTAATCCATCTGGTGCGGATATCCCTGCCAGTGATATTATTGATCCTACAAGCCCAACTTATTGGATTTTTTATGATAATGCTACCAGTACCGAATTAAATTATTATCTAAAGAAAACAAGTGATAATTCTGCTCTTAGTCAATCGCAATTTAAGTATACTTTCGCAACAAAAACATGGGAAGATGTTCATTCGGGTAACATACCAAAGTATTTTTCGGATACGGCTTACGATGGTTCAAATCCTAAAACAACCACATCTGTCGTAAACCCTGAATACTTATACGCGTTTGAGAACGATGGAACAACGTTAATTTTCAAAATACAAAACCCATTTTATAGTAGTGGTGGTGGTGGTATATCCATAACAAAAATAACGTCTGGGCATTATCATAGTTTAGCACTCGATTCGAGTGGTGACGTATGGTTTTGGGGTAAAAACGGAATCAATTCGGATTCATGGCCTTCGAGTGTGACCGACGAACCACAAAAGGTCGTCGATGGTAAAAATATAATCGGTCTCGCGTCGAGTTACGGGACCATGTACGCATTCGACGCGACCGGTAAGATGTGGAATGCGGGTAACAATTATGAAGGACAAATAGGTGACGGAACAACGACGGCGAATTCTTCCGGTAAAACCCTTACGGAAGTAACGTACTTTTCATCAAACGGTATTACCATAAACAAAGTATACGGGGGTGGGTACTTCGTATTTGCCGATACGAGTGACGGATACTATTGTTGGGGTAACGGTGGTGGTGGTGTTTTTGGTAACGGGAGTACGGGAAATATTACAAGTCCAGCTAAATGGACGAACGTTTCGAACATAAAGAAATTTGTTGCATGTATTGAATCAGCAGCCGCAATTGCCGAGGACGGTAAGTATTACGCGTGGGGTAAAGATGGTAGCGGAGAACGAGGCGATTCGGATTCGTCGAGCGACATTTCCTACCCCAAATATATCGATACGTTACCGAACATACTCGCACCTTCGTTCGAGTTCGACGGGTACGATAAGGTTTTTGTGTATAATATCGACCATTTATTAGCAGTTCCCGTTTTTCCTAACCAATTAGAACATGTTAGTAGTGCATTATACGGTGCTTATTCATGGAGATATTATGAAACTACCAGTACACATATTATATACATGATGTACAAAGATGCCGACTCGGCGTTTTTTGATGTCCCTTTATCTGCTATTAAAGTAGGTTTATATGGTCAGTCAGATTACGATACTTGGACTGATGAAGGAACCAGCCACCCAACCTCAGTTGTAGAAAATGCAGATGGGACTGTTACATTGGCCTATTCTGGTACTAACTATTCTTTTGTTAAACCAACAAGTGCGTATTGGCATTGGAATTTAGATCCAATAAAAACAGTTAAATTCTCTAAAAATGCAATAGAGTACGATGCGGGTAAAGCGTCGATTATTACGGTTCCAGATCCGGGAACGTACGACGCGCAGTTATCTCAAGACAGTTTATTTTCCCTAAAATCCGCAACGGTCCCCGCAACAAAGACGACGGGTCTGTATACGTGGGCATTCCACCACGGTAATTTCGATAACGCGTACGGGGACGGCGATATACTTACGGCGCGCGAGAACGGGCGGTTCTATGCCGACACACCGGCGTATACGGGTGCTATTGGGACTATAACGCCAGGTGGTTTTGGTGGACCAATTTCGCCTATAAGACAATCGGGCACGGATGCTGACGGCGCTTCGTGGGCATTAAAATGGTACTATGATGAATCTGTTACGACATCAAATAATGATGGACATTTTTACTACGGGGAAAGTGAAAACAATGGTACAACTGTTGCTTCGGGTAACAATGGTATTAAATTCAATTATACTAATAATACATGGCATGATGCTAATAATAGTTCACGACCATATAACCTTACATACAATACTTCAAATGGTTTAGTAGAGTATCACGAACAAAATAATAATAATGGAAATGCTTATTTTACTAGCCCGTATTTTGATAATAAGTCGAACACGACGTATACCTTCGCACCTCCATCGGGTGGGCTAACCGCGAACGTTCTGATGGTTGCCGGTGGAGGTGGTGGTGGTGGACGGTACCACGCGGGCGGTGGAGGTGCCGGTGGACTCGTGTATACGGCGGGGACGAGCTTGGCAAACGGCGCGACGAAAACGATCGTCGTCGGGAACGGAGATTCGGGTGGTAATGCGACAGGGAGCCCTTATGATAATGGATTTAACGGTAAAAATACAACGTTTACAGGTTTAGATAACGCCGTTGGCGGTGGCGGTGGTGGTGCAAACTATACAGCCGCTAATAGTGGTGGTTCGGGTGGTGGAGGTGGTGCGAGTCAATCGAGTGGTAATCCTAACGCTGGAGGTTCTGGTACGGCTAATCAAGGTAATGTGGGTGGTGTTGGTATTTACGCTAATGGTACTGATAGATCCGGTGGTGGCGGCGGTGGTGCTGGTGGAGTTGGTATTCCGGGTGTATCGGGTAGTGTTTCCGGTGAGGGTGGTATCGGTAAATTCTTCGGGACGGGGAGTTCGTTTACCAATTTCGGAGACGAGTACGGTGAAGGTGGATACTTTGCGGGTGGTGGAGGTGGTGGTGTATATCACTCGGGTAGACCACAGGGTATACCTGGTCGAGGTGGTGGTGGATATGGTGCAATAGAGTATGGGTATATGGGTATAGGTGGGTCTCAACACGCGTTACCACATACAGGTGGCGGTGGTGGCGGTTCAGGTATGGGTGAAACTACGGACCAACACCCAGGATACAATTCTGGTGCTGATGGTGGTGTCTTGGGCCACGGTGGACGCGGTGGTTCGGGTATTGTTCTTATTCAAACGAACGTTGCACTCCCGAACGGTTCGAATACCGCCGTGGTCCAGGTCGGTAACCCGCGTCGACGAAGTTTACCACCGACCGTTTCGACTATGGGATCGGAAGTTAACCGGTTCTCTATTATCGATAGTGCGTCCATGCCTACGTATAAGTTACCAACCCATTGGTACGTCGATCCAGTTGGTTCGAATAGTAACTCTGTGTGGTCAACACAAGGGTCACACTCTTTACAGAAACGCGCCGATGGAGGAACATCGAACGTTTTTTACGTAACATCGACTGAAGGGATTTTTGAGTACGGGTCATATATGGCCCAATCGGCGGATGCGATATTCATGCCTGTAGAAGCACAAAGGTATAATGGGTTATTGGCAATTGGAAGTAATGGTAGTAATGATATTCATTTCGAAATGGCGGCGGATGGAACGGCTGCATTGTATTATGGTAACGGGGCTACTTTACTATCAGCCGGTACGATTACCTGTTTTACGGTAGGTAAATGGCACCACATTGCCCTTACGGTCGATTCCGGGGGTAACGCGGTCGGGTACGTGAACGGGTACCCTGTGGTTTCGGGTACACATACGAGTGTTGCCGCGGTTGGTTCGAGAAGTGGAAACATGCACATGCGTGTTGGTGATCATTCTATTACCTTCCGAAAATTCTTAACGTACGAAGTGAGTACGTATAACTTCCACATGACGCCAAAACAGGTTCTTCAAAGAGCGGCGGAGGTCGGGTGTGGACCTAAACTCGAATACGACGATTTGAATACATTAACAGTTGTCAATACGGAATCCGGGTCGAGCGTAACGATATACGAACAGAATACGACCGATACGTCGAATATATTTGCCGTGTCGTGTGAATCGTCGTATACACTTTCGAACGCGGCAACGTACTATGCGGAAATCAAAGGGACTAACACGTATACAATAACGCGACCCTTAACGATTACGGACGATCATTTCCCATTGTATCAGTACCCACCAACTGACGGAACAACGTCGTCTATAACCGGGGCGACGGCTGCGAATTCGTTTAATAATTACTGGACGATATCGGGTGCGGCGAACGGGAGCGGTCAGTACCAGGTTAAATGTAATACGGCGGCTGATAATAATCATTATAACGCGTGGCGTAATAACGTCGGGTCTGACAACCAATGGCAAACACCGACTAACCCGACGTATCCTATGACGTTTACGATACTATTACCGAGCGCAAAGACGATACGTAAATATAGAATGTTCCCACTCGATCACGATAACCCGAACGGGTCGGGTACGAGTGCAACTCCCGGTACGAGTATAGATCCAACATTACCGGGTAATAGTGGTGACGATGCGACGAAACGTCCTAAATCGTGGGTACTAAAAGGGTCGAATAATGATTCTAGCTGGACAGACTTGGATACTGTTACAAATAAACCCATATCGATATATGGGGACGTATACAGTATAGACTCTCCAGCGAGTTACTTATATTACCAAGTAGAAATAACCGCGAATAACGGTGGTAATAAATTGTTATTAGGTGATATACAATTATGGGGCGACGCCTAAAATTAAACGTCCCTCAACGACGCGATAAAATTCATCGACGTTCGTTCTTGTTTCATAAAATCATATTGGCTCAACGCGGCTTGAACTGTGGGTATAGGTACCCCACAGTTCACGCAATGCATGACAAACGTCCTCGCAAACTCGACGGTCGCATCCATCACGTATAAGGGATCGTGGGTTTCAAACATGCGACACGCCACGTTCGAGTTTTTCGACCAGTGTTCAATTTTCCCATACGAAATTTGGTTAGCTTCGTAAAGTGCCATTGCAAAACAGAACCGAACGGTTTGGAGAATAACGTTCGTATCGTAAAACGTATTATACGATTGGTGTGTTTCGGATAATTTTGCGTATTGACTCGTCATGCGTGATGTAATAGCCGAGTGTATGACGGGTGTCGGTAACCTCGATTTGAATGTATACTCCATGAACCACGTGGTCGAATTTTTAACTTGGGCAACTTGACTATAGTTTCGAGTCACGTAGAGTTGGCTTTTACACCGATCAATAACCGGTCCCGAAACGTCCATGTTCTTTGCCTTATCCATGAGTGAAAGCATGACCGGAACGTTCCCGTTACAGTATGCAAACGCATCACCGACGACTTGAAACATGGCACACTCGAGACCATCAAGAACCATTTTCGCGAAATGTCCCGATCCCGGCATATCCCCGGTATGTTGAACATTTTTGGCGAACGCGTAGAAAAGAGGTTCGTGGGATCTAAAAATACGTTTTTGACCCCCGACGAGAAACGCGTCGTTCGTCAGGGATGCACTGAGATAGTGTACGTTTTTGTTCGAACACTCGTTTTCGTAATACATGCTATGTTTATAGTGTTCGTGCGTACAATTAATGATCGTATCTTCAGGATCAGACCATTCGAGAACACGAGTTAAGGTCGGACGAACCTCTTTTACGTTTTTACACGCCGTCACGATAGTTCGAGGACGGTCCATGTTGATCATAAGGTCCGCCACACACATATAGTTTTCTGAGTTATACATGTTCAGTTCTTGTGAAACAGTTTGGTTACACGTGTGAACCTTATTAATTTTTTGAACCCCGTTTGCAATTTTTAGGGTCGGTGGTGAAACACCGATAATACCGAATGACATTTTACTTAGTATTAAACTGTTCTTTTTAACCCCAAACTCTTTGCATACTTGATTGTATAGCCCACGGGTACCGTAATTTACCATACCCTATAATGTTATACGAATCTATACCGATACGGTTACATTTGGTACACACGTCGAAACTATCATCAATGATTGAGTCTAAAGCAAGACTTCGACAGATTTCATGTTTCTCAATTTCGTGATCTGTATAACTATTGGTCATGATAAGATCATCGAACGTGTTGGGGAACCAATACTCGAGCCATTTTTCGGTTTGATCACGCGCGTAACTTTGGCGACCCGTGACGATATACATTGTATCGGCGTGTTTGCGTAAATGTCCCATTTGTTTACATACGCCTGGGATCGGTTTAAGTTTCGCGAACGCCTCGGATTCGTAAAAATCATGGACCATGTTACGCGATTGGGTTTCGGTAATGTTGAACATATCTCTATATACGTACGGGTACTTTTGGGTGGTCGGCATTTTGTATCCACGGAACTTTGCCATAGGTTTAACGAACGAGACGAGAACTTCGTCGATATCAATAGCAACTCTTTTCATTTGTGTAATATAATATATTTATTCATAATCTCTAAATACTATCCCGACGGGAAACCTTGGAATCCCGAGATCCGTCAAGTTTTGAAACTTTACGGTTAACATTTTTCCAATATACTTCTCTTTATTTGAGTAAAAATACTCTCTTTGTTCGATCGTACCTTCGGGTCGAGCACAGAATGTACTTCCATCTTCCGTTTTACATACCCATACGACGGCATTCGCATCACGACCGTGTCCTGTCTTTGCGTCGACGACTTCATATTCTTCTGTCATGAAATCCTTGAATTTTAACAGGTAATTACTTCGTTTCCCGTTTTCGTATACACTCGAAGGTTCACGAACCATCGTACCTTCGTAGCCCTGTGAAACAAAATTCTCATGGAACTGTTTCAAACACGTTTTCTTACGAACAAGTTTCGTTTCGACCGTGACGTGATGCTTACACCTTTCTTCGAATGGTAATTCACGATTCATATCGAAATAATCAAAAACGTAAAACTCGAGTTGTTTCGGGTCCGTTTTAAACAAACTCGTAATTTCCTCAAACGTTTTGTTTGGATCGTAACACTCACCGTCGAGATACTCCCCGTCCTTAAGACCTTTACCGAGATACTCGGTTCCCGGAACAAGTTTCCCCGTACGTGAAATCCCACCCTTATTCGAGACGAGTAATCGAACTCCATCAAGTTTCGGTTGAACGTAGAACGGTTCCGAGATGTACTTTTTACGATCGTCCCATTTGTTTGCCAACATGGGCATAACGTCTGGTACCTGTAAATTCTTCCAAATAGTTTTTGCTCGTTTCAGGGCACTCTCGTACCCGAGCGGAACGTGTGTTGTTGAGATAGATTCTTTACCATCAACAACACCTGTTGCTTTAATAATATTGGCAGTACCGTCCCTGAGTTTTTGAACTCTGATTGACGTGTATCTTTGATTGCCGTTTTTATCTGTTTTAAAAATTGTTTCCATTATAGTAGTAGATATGATTCCAGTTGTAGATTATAAACGAATGGAACGACTTAGGCCCCCGGAAAACACGGTTATTCCTATAAACGCAAATACCATTTGTGTTTTCATAATACTGATATCTATTATTGGGTTATATAAGAGACATGTAGATACCAGATCCCGAAGGGATCTGTGAAGAGGGGAACCCCTCCGGGATACGACCCCCAGACCCAGACCCCGAAGGGGTCTGAAAGGTCTGTAGTCGGGATCTAATCAATCGAATGAACAACATTATACTTGATACACTCTTGTGCATCTAAATACATATCACGTTTCATGATTTTCTTAAACTGTTTTTGGGGTATAGTTGTTTTTTCCTTATACGTTTTTGTAACCATATCCATGAGTTTATCACATGATTTCATTTCGTCTTTGAGTTCTTCATATTTTCCCCAGAACCCGTTTGTGGATATTTGGTGTATCAAAACGTGTGCATTCTTACCTATACGACGTTCGTGACCACCCAAAAGAAGAAATGTTGCCGCGGAACAACATACACCTTGTGCTATAGTAACAACCTTAACACGTGATTTTTCGATAATATTCATGGCACTTATCCCAGCGAATAAATCACCACCCTCGCTACACACATGAACGTACATGATAGGTTCGTACCCTATAAGTTCAGCCTTCCTTTTAAGAAGATCGATTTCAAGTTTCTTAAAATCTTCAATGAACTCGAGAACATCTACATCAGTAATTTCTCCATGGTAGAAAATTTCATTACCAATGACCCGAGACACTTTAAATTCTTCTTCTTCTGAAGCTGGTGTAGTTGTATTCATTTAGTTAATTTAGACTATCTTCTTTAATCATTTTTTTTATTTTAGTAACCTCTCGTTGTTTTAGTTTGTTCTGTAGACCCAGGTGGTTCATAACATCAAAATCTTGTGGTGTCAGATTATACTCTTTAAACTTCGAGACGTCACCTTTTTGTGCATACTCGCGTAAAAGCATGAATTCATGATGGTTCATTTTTGTATGTGAACGACACTGTATACTTCGAATCTTCTGTTCACGCATTTTCTGGTTCCCGTATTTTGTCCACGCACTCCCTGGTCGTATTGTATCGGGTTCAATTAAGGTGTTACCCGTATATATTTTTGGTATTTTCATGGCGTATAAAACAAAATAAGGCATGAAATCCCATTCACCCTTATACAGTTCTGTATCGAACGTATCTGCACTTATTAATGCATTCATGATTTTGTCGGGGTGTTCCGGGTTAGCCCCAAGATAATTTTCATGTACGGCTCCCCAAATATGTCCATGTTCATGTATAGTTTCTTCTATATCTACAGTACCCGGTTTACAAAAGAAATCTTCGATAATGTCTTTTGATGATTTAAAAATATCTTTTTCGTCACTATATTCAAGGTAATTGAAATAGTTTCCTATATTTCCTTTACACTTTTCAGACGCTATTTTTGAACGTGGGTGATTTTTATTTAACCACTGGATAGTTTCAGGTTTACGTTTAGGTAGGAACACAAGTTTAAAATTAGGTAACATATGTACATTTTTAGATGTAACGAGTAAAGGCTTTTTTGTAATTTTACCACCTTCACATATGGTTTCTACTATACTTCTGTATGCAGTATCGGATTCGTAATCGTCTATATAGGCATACATATTTGAATTTTTTATCGTACCTAGGAATATATCTTTTTTACGTAACACTTCATCATATATTTCTATACTATTTGTCTCATCTAGAATTTTATTAATAGCGAATGTTTTTCCGACACCAGCCGCACCACATAAAAACACATTCTTACCATTTTCTAATAGAGACGTAATTTCTTTTATTTCGCGGTCATGGAGCGAAATACGATCAACCTTTTTTTGTTTATGTATTGTAACAAAGGCATTCATGTCGAATGATACTGAAGATGCAGATCTCGCTACTCAGGCGTTAGATATTATTATGGAAAATAATACACTTCAAATGAGAGTGATAGATCCTTTAAAAAGAAAACTTTTTCCTTATTTGATGTGCATTACAGTCTTTAACTTTACGTTATTTATTATGGTGGCGTATCTTGTGAATCGTCTTTCGGTGATTCTGTAACAACTTCCATGAGTTCTGTACGTCTACGCAATTCTTTCATGAGATCACCTTTTAGACTTACGAGTCCTTTATCTTTTAAATCCGATATTTCATTCTTACGTTCTTGTACACGTTCTATATCGGCTTTAACAGCTTTTTTTACACCACGTATTTCGTCAAGTTCTTGTTTAAGTTCTCGTTTTGCGACACCTCCCACGGCATCTTTTAATTTGGTTATAACCTTACTTTCTTGAATGGCTTTAAACGGTGTAATGGGTTGTATATGCATAATTTCTGGTTTGAAGAATGCATTATCATCCGGAAATTCACGTTCAAATGCATCTATCATTTTTTTAGGTACATTAGGTGATTGTTCAATCAAACGGTCATATTCGGTTCTCATATTTTCAATCATATTTGTACCGTTTAACGTTCTTTCCGAAAGTGGGAGTGTAAGTTCAAGACGAATCGTTCTCGAAACTTTACCGTATTGTACAGACGCAACACGGTGACCTTCCATAAGTTCGTTAATTTTAAGAAATTGCATGATCGTTGTTGCGATGGCGGTGATTAAATTTAGACCACCAATAGCCGAAGGTACGAATGGTTGTACAGAAGGTGGAAATGTTTCTTGTGCAAAGTTAGCAGTACCTGTAACTGTACTTACAATTATGAGTGGTATAGTAAATTTCATACTCAATTTTTTGTATGAACAATAGGCTTGGTAGTGCATATACCTATAACAGGCCGCGGCTTCACCCCAGGCCTTTAGTATTTTCTCCTGTTGTGGGTGCCATATCTTCGGAAGTTTCTTTTCTTCGTTCATACTAATAGATATGAACATTATATTTTTCATTCATTTACTTTTTTTCATAACAATGTTGGTTGTACCATTTATGAAAAATAAACAAAACCTTGAGTTTTATTCACTCCTCGTTCCATTTATATTTTTTCATTGGTCTGTCAATGATGATACGTGTGCTTTGACCCAGATGGAAATGGCCGTAACAGGAAATGATAAAGATGAAACTTTCTTTGGCCGTGTAATGGGACCTATATATAAAATGGACGATACAGAGGCAAATAATTTCTTAAAATCTATTTTCTTTTTTCTTTGGTTACTCGTTCAGTACAGACTCAATAGAATAGATTTAGAACCTCTTCACGAACTTAGAAAAAGGTTTGTTAAATAATGTTGATATACATAAATGAAGATCAAAAACAAAACGCAACAAAAACTATTATTTATCGCGTTAATGGTACTCATTACTGTAATTGTGTATCAAATACGTAATCCAATTATTATTAAAAAACGTGTTAGTGTCCCAGTCGGAGTTCCAGTCGAAGTTCCAGTCCAAATACCAGTGGAAAAGGAGTTTAGAAACCCACCAATAAAGGAGTATAAACCGGGGTACGTCCAACAAATGGGGGTCCTTGTAGGATCGGATGAAGAAACGTTACCTTTATACGGTAAAGAAGTTCGAGGGAGACGTGATCAATACCATTATTATACGACAACACCAGGTGATCAAGTGTACCCACTTCCAGTAACCATTGATAACCGTGATTGTATGGAAGATATTGGGTGTCGAGAACTTTATGGAAATGAAACTGTTTCGGTTTTAGGACAAACAGGTTCATTTCAGGCGAAATTGTATAGAACGGATAATTTCTTTTAGTTATTCTTCTTCTTTCTTTTCTGGTGCGACGGCTTTGTATACACAGTTACCCAGTGTTGATATTTGCGAACTCATACAGCAGCATGCACATAATACTAATAGTAGTAATTGAGGTGGTTTCGTTGGTAAATATGACATTGCAACCATAGATTGTCTGTAGACTATAAAATAACAACATAAACAACAACATAAAGTTGAAGCTAAATTACCTGGTGCGCAATTAGACATTTATATTAAGTAAATAAAATTATATTGGGTAATATAAATGAAGATAGATTTGTTAAAAAATGAAGCAAAACGTTTCGGTCTTCGCGTAACCAAAAAAATAAAAGGGAAACGCGTTCCTCTGAGTGAAAAGGAACTCAAGATGAAAATTCAAAGACGGCGACAACCAGCTTTGGAAATCCAGGTTCGAAATTCAAAAAAACTTATACGAACGTGTAAATCACTTTTACGAACAGTGGAACCAAATGCTCCACGTGTTCGACGAGTTTCTCAACCCGTCTCACGCACACCACCTGTGCCACGTGCACCACCCGTGCCACGCGCACCACCAGTTCCAACTAGAAGAGACCCACGCGCAAATTTAATGACGGCGTTAAAAGCAAACCTTAAACGACGTGGTCTTAAAGAAAAGATAAATCAAACTTCTTAGATACAATCTTTTTCGCACCTTCGAGTTCTGGATGACTCCATAAAAGCCATCTCGACCAAAACCCTGCGGTAAAAAAACCTGTTTTTGTCCAGTTTTCTTTATCACTTCGAGTTACATCAAGCATATTTTTATGAACAAGTTTAGGGTCGGTTTGTTTTTGTACCATATGAGGAACAAACCCACCGTGTCGTGTTACGTATGAACGCATACGCAAAGGGTTTTTATGTATTGTATAGTCTGAGTAGCCTCGTGCTCCAAAATCAACTATTTTTCCATTTTCAAAAGTAGCTCTAAACTTTTTATCAATACGTGGACTTTTTTTTAAACGAACGCGCATATATAATTACTGGATAAAATTATTTATTTTGTAATTTAGCGAGTGTGTAGTGGTGATACAAGTGTATTAAACTTATGATCAAAGAAATGAGAACAGCTGGGTTATATCTCGCCTTCTTGTTAAGAACGAGTAATACAACCGAGGAAAGAGCAATAAAGGCTGGTAAACTAAATAAACCAATTTGAACATTGGTCAAACCGAGGAATCGCTTTTCCAATGTGTTAACTTCTTGTGTTTGTGCTGGTGCGTATTTTTCGAGTTTAGGATATCCTGGCATTTATTATAGGTAAACAAAAAAATGTGGTTTCTTATGATACCACTTATACTGTTACTAAACGATTATTGTAAAAACCCTATAGATAGACTCTATTTTCAGAGACCTTTACGCCCACTCGTTGGTATACGAAACTCACTCGTAGACTTATTTTTTTATAAACTACAGTACTCAGTAGACGATTTTACAGGACTTTGGCGGGTACAAAAACACTTTTTTGATATAAAAACCGAATACGATGGGTTACACGAAAACGCGCAAAAGTATTATTTCCATGATATTGATCCATGGTTTGAATATAATCAAAATTATTATTACTATAAAATACACGATTTTCCAAAGTTATACGCATTTTTAAAAACTGTACCGTGTGTCGGACATGCTATGATTGCGGTTATGGAAGGACCAATGTCTATATCAGCACATCGCGCCGAGAGTAATTTACAGTTACGGTATCACTTAACACTCGAAGGAACAAGTAATCTTACCACAGAGTTTGATATTCATCAACATAAACCTGGTGAAGATGTTCTTTTTGACCACTCACGATACCATAGTGTTGATAAAACCGACCAACAAAAGCGTGTTGTTCTTATTCTAGATATTAATAGATTCTAAACTAAAGGTGTTTTCGACACACCGCTTTATACATATCGTGATCACCAACAAGTTCGAGTTCATCATTTTGTACGATACGTTTTGTAAAGGGTCCATGTGTTCCATCCATACATTCCATACACATCGCCGATATCTTAAACACTTTATCGGCGAGAGGTACACAGTCTATGAGTTCACCAAACTTTCTCTGTTTATAATCACCATCGAGACCCGCGAGTAAAATCGTTTTACCCGAATCGAGAACCTTTTCAACAAACTTTTTAAGACCTGTGAAAAACTGAGCCTCATCCATAGCTATAACGTCAACATCTGAAAAATCAACTTCATCGAGAGTATTGGTTTTTATACAATCGAAACGAACATTATCATGGGTACGTAAAACATCCTCTGATGCGCGTGTATCCTTTTTAGAGTTTATAACGAGAATACGTTTACCTATAACTTTGTACCGTTTTAAACGTCGGATAAGTTCGGACGTTTTTCCTGAAAACATATTTCCCATAATAATCTTAAGACTCATTTCTAATTATACGTTACACTATTTTAAATGGTTTTAAAGAAACAACTCTTAGATTAATAAAAAACATGGAAACACTTAGAATTAAACGATTGACTCTCGAAGCAACTTTACCGACACGCGCATCCCCTGGATCTGTCGGATACGATTTGTATAGCATGGAAAACATGACGATCAATGCATGTGAACGTGGTATTGTAAGTACGGGTATTTGTGCAACGATCCCACAAGGTGTGTATGGTCGTATTGCGCCTAGATCAGGTTTAAGTGTAAAACACGGTATTCAAACGGGTGCCGGTGTTATCGATCCGGACTATACGGGTGAATTGAAGGTTATCTTGTTTAATCACGGGAGTGAATCATTTGAAATTAAACAAGGCGATAGAATCGCACAACTCATTTTGGAAAAGTGTGAAACACCACTTATTGAGGAAGTTGATGAATTAAAAGAAACAAAACGTGGCGAACGAGGTTTTGGATCTTCGGGTAAGAACTAATTTAGTTACCAAATGCGATACCACCCATACCATTCTTAATCCTGAGAATGTTATAGTTGACCGCATACGCTCTAAGAGCTGCTGGAGTATCACCAGATACTGGGGTATTAATTGTAAGTTTAGCGTTATCGATTCTTGAAAAGTTCAAAGATCCAGTTGGTTGTGATTTGTTGATTGTAAGACAGAATGGCCATGTTGTTACTGGTTCAACACTAAGTGTTTCCGAGAGAACAGAGCAATGTCTCGATGGCACGACTTTATTGTAATATTCGTATGTCATGTTTTCGAAAAGAGCGGTACCGTTAATGTACAAAGATGCGTCCGTGAACGAGTACTTTGTACCATGGTCTTCGGCACATGCAATGTGTACAGCCTTAACTGGGTGGTTAAAGTATGTTAAATCAACGCTGGTGTCGGTTTTAGACATTGGCTGGTATTGTGTTTGTGTAATAAGTAGTTCATGTTCTTCATTAGCGAAGAAGTCACGTTCTTCCGTGTCAAGATAGACATAAGATCCATACACCTTTGGTGTAGAACCCGCAGAGAATGCGGAGTGTAACTTGATTCTGATTTCAACTTCGTGGTATTGAAGACCGACGAGTGGGAGAGATTTGGTCCAATCTTCACTGAAAAAGAATGGAATGACGTAACTTCCCGAAGATATGTTATTTGTTGCATTAGTTGGTACACCTGGACCATAGCACGTGGTTGCACAAGATGCTTTAGCCTGGGATTCATTGTAAAGAACATTATGGACACCCGCAACAAAGAGAGAATCCATTTTACACACTTCCTGGCCACCGACATACAAAGAAAATTCGGTTGGTGCAGTCGCTGAGCTAAACAAACTTGCGGCGTTATCATTTTTAAGGTTAATATTTGTGGCTTCAATCCATACATAACTTAAGAGATCCCCCTTGGATCTAATTGGAATAACAACTTCGTTACTCGCACCAAACGTTCCGATGTAATCCATACGTTCGGGTTTAATGGCGAAGTTTGTGTGACGTTTATAATTTTGTCTAAAAAAAGAGACTTGAGGATCGCCTGTGATATAGACATCCTGGGCACCGACTGAGACGAGATCGATCAAAGCAGCTGACATATTTACTACTATACTATATTAAAAAAATCGGGCGTTAACGTAATAAGATAAAAATGGTCGTGTTCCAAGTATTGACCTGGGAAACACAAGACACGGAGGATGAACACTTGATTAGTATTTTTGGTAAAACGAATGAAGGTAAGTCTGTATGTGTTACGACCAGTTTTACACCATACTTCTTCGTGAAACTCCCGAAGAAAACATCACAAATGGATATTCGTAATTTATACACAAAGATTGATAAAGTATGTCCTGAATGTCTGATAAGTTATGACATCGTTCAATCTAAAGATGTTTGGGGATTTCAAAATAATGAAAATTTTATTTTTATGCAATTAAACTTTAAGAACCTCGCGGCGCGACGTATGGTAAATGGGCGATTAAAACGTACATTACCCGATGAAGCCATGAAATATAAAGTCTACGAATCAAATCTGGATCCTGTTCTGAGGTTAATGCATCGAACTAATATTCAATCGACTGGGTGGATGGATTCTGGGAACGCGTGTGTACGTTCACACTTAGCACGGGTTAATATAGACCTATTCTGTAACGACTGGAAAACACTTAAACCAGTTGATATTCCAGAAACTGCACCTTTTGTAGTCGCGTCTGTTGATATTGAATGTAATAGTTCAACGGGTAAGTTTCCTGATGCAGACGTAAAAGGTGATGCATGTTTCCAGATTGCCGTATCACTTACACATTTTGGTTCTGACGTACCGTATGATAAAATATGCTTTTGTTATAAAAAAACGGATTCAAATCTGGAAGGGAGTATAATTAAGAGTTACGAGACTGAACGCGAAATGCTTATGGCATTTAAGGAATACCTTATGGAAAAAGATATTGATATCATAACAGGTTGGAACATATTCGGTTTTGATTTAGAATATATAATGAAACGTGCGGTCATGACAAAATGTGATCAATCCTTTTATGAAATGAGTAAAATGAAAAACCACTCGTGTGAACTTGTGTATAAGAAGCTGTCGTCGAGTGCACTTGGTGATAACGATCTCAAGATTTTACCTATGCCTGGACGGTTTATTTTCGATCTATTTCACGAAGTTAAAAAAGGGTATAAACTTGATTCGTATAAACTCGATAATGTTTCTAAACTGTATCTCGGTGATAACAAAATCGATATGCCACCAAAAGAAATGTTTGCGCGTTTTGTTGAAGAAGACCCAGTAAAGTTACGCGAGGTCGCGGAATATTGTATTAAGGATACACTTTTACCCCACCGTTTGTTATCAAAATTATCTATACTTGTTAATTTATTAGAAATGGCTAAAGCAACGTGGGTTCCCTTGTGTTATTTAGTCGAAAGAGGGCAGCAAATTAAAGTGTTTAGTTTGTTAACGAAAAAGGCGCGTGAAATGGGGTTTATGGTTCCAACTATATCATGGGGGCAATATTCCGCGGATGGGTATGAAGGTGCGACTGTTCTAGACGCACAGAAAGGCGCCTATTATAGACCAATAACAGCACTGGATTTTGAAGGTCTGTATCCGTCAATTATGATGGCACACAATTTATGTTATTCATCGATGGTTATGGATTCCAAATATGAAAATATACCTGGTGTAACATACGAAACTTTTGGGTTTTATAAGTTTGCACAAGGTGTGCCGAGTCTTTTACCAAGTATTCTTTTAGAACTAAAACAGTTTCGTAAACAAGCTAAAAAAGATATGGCACAATCGACCGGCGCTCTAAAAGAAATGTATAATGGTAAACAATTGGCGTATAAAGTGTCGATGAACTCTGTATACGGATTTACAGGTGCGGCAAAAGGTATGTTACCATGTGTACAAATTGCTTCAACGGTAACTCTAAAAGGTCGGAGTATGATTGATGAAACAAAAGCGTATGTCGAAAAGAATTTCCCGGGATCAAAGGTAAGGTACGGTGACACGGATTCAGTTATGGTTGAATTTGATGTGGGAAACCGTACCGGAAAAGAAGCAATTGAATATAGTTGGGAAATAGGTGAACGTGCTGCGGAAGAGTGTACTAAACTCTTCAAAGCACCGAACAACCTTGAACTTGAAAAAGTATATTGCCCGTATTTCTTATATTCAAAGAAACGGTATGCGGCAAAACTTTGGACAAAGGGTAAAGATGGTAATATGAACATGGATTACATAGACGTCAAAGGACTTCAATTGGTACGAAGGGACAATACACCTCATATGCGTGAAGTATGTAAAGAACTTCTCGATGTTGTTTTAGAAAGTAGTGATACTGGACCACCTAAAGAACTCGCTTTACAAAGGGCTATTGAACTTATCGAAGGTGATGTACCTAACGAAAAACTAATTTTGAGTCAGGGTTTATCGGATTCGTATAAAGCAAAAGGGTTTACGGTTTCTATTAATAGTCCTGATATTAAGGATATTAATCAAGCTCATGTTCAAGTTGTACGAAAAATGCGTGAAAGACAACCGGGGTCTGAACCACAATCGGGTGATCGTGTACCTTATATTCTTCTCGATACGGGCGATCCTAAAGCAAAGGCGTTTGAAAAGTCAGAAGATCCAAAATACGTAAAAGACAATAATTTAAAAATCGATTATAATTATTATTTTATAAACAAGTTTCTAAACCCCGTATGTGATTTAATTGAACCACTCTTTGAAGACCCGAAAGAAGAGATATTTGGTGAACTTCTAACACGTGTGAAACCGAAACGGCGTCCAAAGAAAAAAGTAGAGGCTGAAATTGAAGGGCAGCCGAAAATAAGTGATATGTTCAAAACGCTTAAAAAATAGTGATGTATATAAGATATAATGTCGAAGAAGCAAAAAAAACATGATCTTATAGACGATATTAAACCAATTATACACAGACATAAAGAAGAAGAAAATTATTTAGCGCGATTAGATATGTGTATGATAATTTCTAAAGAATTATGTATTAGCTCAAGAGTATTATGTAATTTAATACCTAATGAATTGTCGAGTAAATTCTGTAAAGGGTTTAAGAAAGATGGTACACATTGCACCGCAAGATCTAAATATAATGGTATGTGTGGAAGTCACATTGATCAACCACATATTAGATCTCCTATAGAAATGGGTTCTAATAAAAGTAATGAAGGTATACGACATACACATAATTTATCAGAATGTATATTTAAACCTGGATGTCCGGCGTGTGAAGTATCAAGAAAGGGATTTAGAGAATTGCGTGGAATAATGTAATAATGAATAAATCAGCTATTCTACTAACATCAATCGACACGTTTTATAATAATCCCGAGAATAGAGCTACACTTTTAGAAATTCTAAATAAAACGGGTGGTATTTCTTTACGAAACCTTGAATGGTTTATTACAAATTACTCTAAGAAAAACAATTTATCGTATAAGACGAACGATGGTAAAATATTTAGTGTACATTGTGCATATAAATCAAGTTTAGATGGATATAGTAAAAAATTATTTGACCCATTTTGTCGTTCTTCTAAGATATCATATACTGTACCAGGTACATCCAATGAAATACATACGACTGTTGCACAGTTGAATTTCATAAGATGGTGTATAAAAAACAATATAATCGAGTACATTCACGATCATAAAAATGCACTTTTTTCTAAACAAGTATCATGACACCTTTTTCAAAAATGAATGTTTGATATCCTACATAATAGAGATGTAACGTATAATCACTAGTAAGTCCAGGTTCCATAGTTACATCTAAAACAGTTCTATTTGATTGTAACTGACTAAAATCCAACATTCCCGATGGTTCTACATTAATTGGATTCATCGAGAATGTATACGTGTAAATGTTTCGTAAAGGCCTCGATAAACGACTCGAAAATGGAACGACGTATTTGAAATATTTATGATCACTATCTTCTATATTTGGTATATCTTCACCGTTTACAAATATTTTAGCCTTTGACATTGGTGGGTTATAAAATTCATTATTTACAGAATACTCCACATTAGATGAAAAGTTATACCTATTTGCAAATACATTTGCGAGTAAAGTATCACCACCAGTGATTACATCTTCGTTTTCAAAAGCTTTCTGTCTAAAAAACCAGTTTATGGTTTTAACCGGTATATTTGGAACAAGTTCAAGTTTTGCATTTTTTACCCCAGTGGATATATCTAAAGTTGGGTGTTTTTTAACGATATCGGTAACGAGAACGTGTCTTTTATTTGCTATATAACTACGCTCACTTGGTTCGAGTGTTATCTCTTCAGTAACAATATCAAACTCACTCACTGATAATGCATCTGTTTCATTTGTAAAAAAGGATTGTTTATGAAATTCAAACTCAAATTGAAGTTTTTGTTTATGGATAGCACATATTGGAAAATAGGGGCGATTTGGTTTATTTGTTTCGTATTCATCACTTTCGTACTTACGCGAAAAGAGTAAAGGTATAGGAATATAAACACGCGATTTAGCTTGTGCTAGCACCTGATTACCAGATAATAAAGATGTATCTTCTGCATTATTTCTATTTAACGTGTACCTCTTTGTTCTTTTTTCGGATTCATCGAGATATAATTCATCGTATATAATTCCCCAATCACCATGGTATTTCTCAACCACCGTTTCATCGACACGCATGGTTACAGATTTTAAAATATGTCGTCCTATTTGATCCGTATAATAACTATCAGTTCCTGTTAAACGAGGTAATTCAAATGTTACGTACATATTTGCTAAGAGATCACCCATATTTCTCGGGTTATACATAACTTTTATAGTTTCACCAAAAGGCCAAGATGTTGAAGAACTACTTGGTTTATTAACGTTTAAACTTTTATGAAACTTTGTAAAATTAGCGTGTCTTTTAGGTTCATACTTAAAGATTGAATGAATAGGGTCATCTTCTAAAAGGTATGTATCTTGTTTACCAATTGCATTAAGTGATACTATAGAACCTGTATTTGGTCCAGATGTATCACACATACTTACTACTTATTGTTTATATATTTTTAAATCCCTTTTCCACATATCGATATGAGACATTTGTTGTAATGTATCAAGTTCTATTCTTGATTTTGACGTTTCCTCCCTGAGGTTTTGTACAGCTTCGTCCGTGTACTGATACGTTTTGATATTCAAGAGATATTCGTGTGAATTATCTATTTTATCAAATAATTTCCCCATTTCATGTTCGAGATCTGACCGTTTACGTTTGAAAATAATAAGTTTTTCGTGAATAACCATATCAATAAATTTCGACATATTTTCAAATTTTTTAGTTTTTTCTTTCAAGACACGTATAAGGTGTGCTTTTCTTTTTTTATACGTCTCTGACCGTATTTTAACAAAATCTGCGAGAATTTCTTCTGGACTTTCGTATTTATGAATACCCTTTGATGGATGAAATAAGTGCATATTTGATACATGAAATGTCTTCTGAAGTTTAAAATCTTTTATAATATCGTTACCCGTGTATCCTTCAATACTAAAATTAACATCATCAGTCGTACTGTTATTCACGTAATTCGTAATCTTTTTCTTTTCGATAAGGGTATCGAGATACTCTTTATAGTCTTGTGTCCAACGTCCCGGTGGAAGCTCGGTTACTAATACATTTTTACCTGAAGATTTCCATACACCCTCTGTTATCCACAACCCATCTTCATTACTAAACACACGACCCGTAAATTTATCGAACCATGGTTTCATGGGAATAACAGTTTCATTCTTGATTATACGTTCAATATTATGTTTAATATCGGACGGGTTAAACGGTGGTATATACGAACTAAATCCCGTACCTATACCTTCCGTCCCATTTACTAAAACGGTTGGTAATATAGGAACATAATAATCAGGTTCGATTTGTTTACCGTCGTCGTCGAGATAGTTTAATACTGGATCATCTTTGGGATCAAAAAGTATTCTCGCGTTTTTAGTCAATTTTGTAAATATATACCTCGTTTGACTCGCGTCTTTACCACCCATGAGACGTGTACCAAATTGACCACATGGTTCGAGTAAATTAATATTATTCGACCCCGTAAAATTATGTGCCAATTTTACAATTGTATCTGCCAAAGAGACTTCACCGTGGTGATACGATGTTTTTTCCGAAACGTATGCGGCTAATTGCGCAACCTTCATTTCAGATGTAAGATTCTTTGTGAAACACGCGTATAACACTTTTCTTTGGGATGGTTTTAAACCATCTGAAACGTGTGCAATCGACCTTTTCAAATCAGCAAGACTGAAATTTACAAGATCTTTATGAATAAAATCAGAAATACCGAGACGCTCAACGTTTCCATATGGTACTTCGAGTTCGGACGATTTCTTTTCTGTACTTTCAAGTAACCACGTTTTACGTAAGTCTGATTTTGTCTTGTCAAATGCAAGAACTATAGATTCATCCATTGAATTATCCGTATCAAATTGAACTGTAAGATCTTTTATTTTTTTAAAATATTCACGAGCCTCTGCAGACGTAGAGGTACCAAGACCCTTATAATATTTAATTTTCCACCCAGCTTTACCATTACCATACCATTGCCTAAACGTTGAGTCTGTATAAAACGATTTCGTTTCTGAACCCTTAGACGCTTTTATGATAGGTGTAACCATACTTACAACAAACTTGAGTTTAAGTAAACTCGGCCAGAAATAATGAATCATGTTAAGAATAAGCCCCTTGATATGACTTCCATCGTTATCTGCATCTGTCATGATCATAAGTCGTCCGTATCTGAGTTCGGAGAGTGATGTATATACCTTTCCTTGTTGAAGACCCAAAATCTTTTTAAGGTCATTAAACTCCTTATTTTCGGTAAGTTGTTTTACACTCGCGTCACGTACGTTCTTACATTTACCCCGAAGTGGAAAAACACCGTAATGATCACGACCAACAACCGAAAGACCAGCAATTGCAAGTGTTTTTGCAGAATCACCTTCGGTAACAATAAGAGTACACTTACCAGAGTGTGTAGTACCGGCCTTATTGGCATCATCGAGTTTTGGAATACCCGTTATTTTTGATTTACGAGACCCATCTGTTTTTTTCAATTCTTTCATTTCACGAAATTTCGATAATGCCATGAGTTCTGATTGAACGCTCGTTTTTAGAATATTCTTTATAAACGTTTTTGGTGGTTCAAACTTACTCCCAAAGTCCTGTGGCTTGAGTGTACACTCCGATTTAACCTGACTACTAAAACTTGGATTGACAAGTGTTGCTTTTACGAAAACAAAAAATGCATTCTTGACCTGTTGGGGACGAAGTTTTATCTTCTTTGCCATATCTTCAATAACACCGTTTGCGAGTATTCCAGAAACGTGGTCAACGTGTGAACCACCTTTTGTGGTACATATACCATTCACAAATGATACGTGTTCAAACCCATCATCTGAAGGTGCGATACACACTGACCATCTATCACTCGTAAATGTACATATCTCATCTGATTTTGTGTACATTTTTGCGTACGTATTGAATGTTGCTTTAGGTAATGCGTCACCTTGAAATTTCACTTTACAGTTTTGTGACGTACAAATATTCGCATCATACACTCGCTTTTCAAATATTTTGTATATAGAATCATCCATTTTTGACATACCAAATCGTTTCCAATCGGGAACGAAAGTAATAGAAACGCTCGACGTAGCATTCGAGTACTTTTTTATTTTGGGTGTACCACATGTTTTCATATTATCCGACCATTCTTGTGTATATGTACACTTGTTTTCTCCATCTTTAATTTTAACTGAAAATTTACTCGAATAAACATTCGTAAGTTTTGCACCGTATCCATTACGACCACCAACAACACGTTTTTGTGTATCGTCATAATTTGTACTCGTGAGTAAATGACCAAACGTTAATTCTGGATTCCATAAACCTTCTTTTTCGTGCATTTTAACCGCAATACCACCTAGAGGTCCATTATTTTCAATTGTTATTTCACCAGATATTTTATCGATAGAAACACTCATAGACGTTACATTTTTGGGGTACATAGAGTTTCGGTCGATCGCGTTTACTAAAATTTCGTCAAATATCTTTAAAAGTGCCGGTGAATACACGACCGTTTTCTTTTCAAATTGATCATTTTCATATATCCAATATGGTTCCGCTACACGTGAAACAGGTCCAACGTACGAATCCGGACGCTTTAAAATATGTTCCACGTGTGTGAGTTTTTGAATACTTTCACTCATTTATGTTGTATTGCGTCTTTTACTTAAGTATATTTTTAGTCCTTCGAACCAATGTAATAATTCATCCTTTGTTTTTGACTTGGGTTTTGAATATATATTTTTTATACGACCACACTCTCTGTTTCTAAGTGACACGGGTTGAATATTTTTGTAAGATGTTATATAACACGCATAACAGGTACGTTTTATATTCATATCAAAAAATTTTAGATATCCACCATTGTTAGTCATAAAAATAGGTTTTATTTTCTTATATTCGCGAAGAAGTATTCGTTCTTCTGTACTATTCGTGTGTATATGTGGTTCTAAAGGACATTCACATAAATAACACTCTTTTGTCCACTTAAGATACATTTAAAAACAAAAGGTTTTATCTTTTATATTACTCACCTAAAGTGAAGCTATACGTTCTTTTAAGTTTTATAAAGAACCACATCCTTTACTAACCTAAGTTATTTTAATTTTTAGTAAAAAATAAGATGTCGCAATACTTTCTACCGACCGTGATTCAAACGAATTTTAGTGATACTAAAAATGTACTCACTAAAAAACATCAATCAAATATTCAGACTTATGATGACTGCTTACGTGTATCTAAAACTTTAAAAACAAGTAAAAAAACACCAGAGGAAATGGCGAGAATTCTAGATAAAATGAGAAAAAAGAAATTGGAGTGTCAGAAAACAAAACCGATACAGGTCTTAGATTCTGCTCCTAAACAGGACGTTTCTGAATTCCGTAATATATGTAAAGCTTTTACATTAACAGGAAAAAAATGTACATTCAAAGCTGTGTGCGGGGACTACTGTAAAAAACATAGAATAGATGATCAAGTGTTAGGAACGAGACCAAAAATAAATATTCCTGTATTATAAAAGATGTTAGATCAAGAAACACTCAGACCCGTCATAATAGCTATGATACTTTATCTTGCAATTTCAAAAATCTTACCAGAAATACTCAAACAACCAACTAATATTAAATTTATTGACGATATTATTGCTATGCTTATTGCTCAAAGAGGTTCACTCACATCCGGTGTCATTTTGACCGGTGTTATCGTTTTCCTTACCAATTACATTAGTGATGAATTCTTGTAATACGTTTTCTTTACACGTCAACATACGAGTCCTCGGATGTTCCATATACCTTACTTTCTTGGTATATGCATCTTCCATAAACTCACGTAATTGTTTTTCATTTGGTTTTCCCCATTCCATACCTTCCTGATACAAAAAATCATCTTTTATGAGTTTTTGACGTTCACAATCTATCGTATACGGCGTTTTTATATATTCGGGTGCACCCCCATAATCCGTTATAATGACTGGTTTGTTTCGTAAAGCTGCTTCCACTGCACCCATACCTATACCTTCAGAACTTGAAAAACTTACATAACAATCACCCAGGGCGTGAATTTTTTCCATTTCTTCGTCGGGAATAAGACCGTTTATAATTTCAACGTTTGGTATTTTTAATTGAACGGGTTGTTTACACGTCGCTTTTATGAGAAGGCGTGAATCGGGTTTATTCATACGAACAAATGTTTCTATAATTTTATTAAAATTTTTCCTTGGATCGGTTATATTTCCAATATGATAAAATGTGTAGGGTCTATTATCAGGGACATGTGCATGTATAATGTAAAAGTTTGTTTCTGGAAACTGTTTTTTAAACACTTTTCGACAAAATTCACTCGGTACAGCGATTCTATCAAAAAGTTTAAACAGTTTACCGTAATCTTCGTGCACGGTTTCGGTTTCACATATAGTCATACATGTAACGTGTTTGATTTTACGTTTAATTTCAGGTATTTTATCTAACCAGTACGGTACAGGTAAAGCATAAATAAATGCACGTTCACATACTGGTATATCACCTTGAATTTCGATGTACCGACTCCCAGGAAAAAGACCCATATATTTTTTACATTGCTGACCTATTCCACTTAAAAGAGTTGGACCAATGAATAACATTTATTATAAAGATAATATTTCTTTTATATATATTACACAATGCCATTCAGACCAAAAGATCAACCATCACAATATGCTCCAGCTCCAGCTCCAGCTCCAGCCCCAGCACGAACTGTAAAACCGGACCCAGCTCCAGCTCCAGCTCCAGCTCCAGCTCCAGCTTCAGAACCAGCTCCAGAACCAAAAAAGACAGTCAAGCGTGTCGTTAAAAAGAAGGTTGCGGAATAGACGGTGTACTTTTATTTTTGATGAAAATAACACCACCAGTGATTAATGCTATAAATAGTATTAAATAACGTAACGGATACTTTTTCTTTTTTTCAGTTTCCATTTTTTCGATATCCTCCTTATCTGGAAGTTTTTTAACGTTTACGTTAAGATCTTCTATCTTCCCGATAAGTTTATGTAACGCCTCTAAAATCTGGAGTTCGCGATCCGTCGGTTTTTCTTTTGTGTCTATGGTTGTTATTTCTAATGTCATGTACCACTCTGAATCTGGTTGCATGAGTTTATAATCGTTATCACCTTGTGATTCATAAAGCTTAAAATTAAGTTTTTGAATAGATATAGGATTAAACAGATTTGTTTTTCGATTAAAACTACGCCACTGTTTATCCCTAAGAATAAAGCTATTACTTCCTGTAAAACTTCTTTCGAGTGGTATTCGAGCTAAAATCTGACCATTACGCTCATTTAATAATTGTCCTCTCTTAGGAATATCGTCGCAAACTATATCGACATATTTAGCAACGTTTGTATCCCCCGCATCATTTGCACCAACTTGTGTAACGTAAAAATCAACTGGTTTTATACCTACAACCTGAGAAATTTCTTCCACGTGTAAATTGGATTCAAGACTAAGATTTACGGAAAATGTATTATTGTTCCCGTTTACGAATTGAGAATCAATCATTATATACTGAACCTTTTTAGGTAAGTCCTGGAGTGAAACCATCTTGTATTTAGTATATAAAAAAATAAACATAAATAATAGCAGTAATGTTTTCGTTTTATTCGAGTGTCTGTAATTTATTATCACCTAGACAAAAACCCGAAACAAATATACAAAAACCTCCATCTATAAAAATGTGTGAGAATGACTATATTATATCTAAAAATGAAGCGAATGAAACAATCATTTTAGAGGTTCCTAGGAAACCTAAGTTTACATACTTCTAATGAAATATATAAAAAAATGAAATGGACGACTACATTGCCTTACACACGTACGACTATAAACTCTCGTTTTGTCAAGCGACAAACGAACTCCCGGGTGACATGCAAAGAGTCATATGGGAAAAACTTAATGCGTACGAATCACGTAATCTCGTGTGTCCGGGAGCCCCTCGACGAGACCCCAGAAATTCGAGATTCTCGAGAGAAAGACTTCAAACTTTGGTTAACCGGTGGAGAGAAAAGTGGGGCGAACCTACTTCGTGAACGTATGAATACATTGGCGCGTGAACAGCTTTATTTTGATGATTATGAAAGTAGTGAATACGATTCATATTCACTCATACTTTATAAACTTCTACTTGAAGATCTTACGTATCAAAGACGTGAACTACAATATTCTACAATCTTTGGTGATAAATGGAGAAAATCGTCTACAAATAAAATAGATTTAACCACTATTCAAATTAGTATACACGAAGTTGAACAGAGGTGTAATAATTTTAAAATAAAAGAACGAAAGTTTAAGAAAAAGTATTTTCAAGATGAAAACTATATTATTAAAGGTATAGATATAGAATAAATAAATTGTAATATGTTAAATATAATAAATCCGTACACTAAAACCATTAGAATATCGTGTCCCACTAAACGTAAAGAAGGTATAGCTGAATACGAACAAGTCAAGGCTAAAATCAAAAAGTCGACTTTACAATACGGTGTAGCTATTTCGACGTATAACTTCATTTTTCATACACCCATTGACGGTGTATCTGCTACTTTAGGGACAATTGCATCGTGTATTTATGTAGACTCGTTGTCATCATACGTCGATAATATTGAAAGAATACCCGTTTTGAATAAACGATTATTGTTACCGACGTGTCTCGCACTAGCCGAATCAACTTGGAATTCTAATGATTTACCATTTGATTTTAATATGGGGGCAACTTTATTTGGGTTTTTGGCGTATAAAATGGCATTTTATCAAATTGTGGCCGAAGAAATATTGATGTACAGTGAAGACCTAAGTGATATAGATCAATTATAATAAGTATACTATAAAAAAATGTCTTCTCTCATTTACGAACTTACAAAACAATCTGTCAGTCTTGAAAGACTTGACAAACTTGACGGCGTTCTTTCGAGTTTCCGAACCGATCAATTTTCAACTGGTACACCTTCTCAAGTATATGGTGTTAAACCGAAACACAATTTTCCAATTGAGTGTAACCCCAAAGAACTTGATCATATTGCGTATATTGGTATATCTGCATTCAACGATAAACTTCACTTAGTGGACTTTATGTATGAAGAGAAATATGAAGATGGTAGTCGAATGGGTATTATTGAACCATCGTTACGGATGTTGTCAAAAGATAAATTGGGTACTATGATTGCTCCACGACACGTCCCGGAAGAGTGGGTCGAGTTCTGGATGAATTACTTTAAAAAAGAATTTAACTGTCAAAAAACTTTATTACAATTTGTTGAAAAAAATAACCTTCACGGAAGTGTTGACTGGACGGAACTCTATAACTCGTTCCATGAAAATATGGACTTAAAACTTAGCAACTAATGTGTAATATAATACGATGAGCCTTACTTACGAACTCCTTAAAAACTGTACCACAATTGTCGAACTTTTCGATGTTAATGAACTTTTTTCCGAATTAGCCGGTGAAAAATGTAAAGTATATGGTTTACGCGCCGATTTTGGGTATCCTGCACACCTCATTCCTAAAAGTACGTATAATTATATTGCGTATATTGGTATTTCTAATAGAAAATTGGAAACATCGTATGGTCAAGCCCAATTTATTGAATTTTATTATGAACCTAACGATATTGGTATTTTGGAACACTTTTTTGATATGTACCTCGAAAGTGAAAAAGAGATTCTTAAAGAGTGTGGGTGTAAAGGTGACGAAGAATTTACCGTCGAACTTTTCCCGAGTAAAATTACTAAAAAGAACCTCATGTTTTGGAAATGGTATTTAGATGAACAGTATGGCGTTAACGATAAGATTTCTTTACGTGATTTCCTGGACGATTATGAAATTACGTACCAAATCGACCACGATCGATTATACGATTATTTACCCGAAAATATTGACGATTTAGATAATGAGAGTGAATACAATTCAGAATCTGAATCTGAACTCGAAGAAGGTGAAATAAGAACCTAAGTACGAGATTATAAAAATAATCAATAAAAATGCGTCCAAACTGTGTATACGAAAACTGTCTCTGTCGCCAAGGAAAAAACGGGTTTTGTGTAAAACACCGTGAAATTGGTGAAGCCGTAGAAGCCCTTTTACTTTTAAAAAAAAATAACAAACCTAAGTTGTAATGAAACAAAATAAAAAATTAATATATTAAAAATGGACGCTCTTACATCGTTAATGCAAACGCTCGACCTCAATTCTAAGATAATTTCTGAAGGTGATTATCTTAAAATGTGTGATTCGATCAAAAAGATTCACGATTATATTAAATACGAAACGGATTCTGAAAGCGATGAAGAAGAAGAATTTAGAATTCGACGTGTTGATATACCCATACCTTTTTCCCCGATGCCCCGTCTTCCACCATTTGGGGATAATCTTGACGATCTTACGATATACGATACGGTAACACCTCCACAATCAAGACGCGGGGATTATGTACACCCCGACTTACCGGAGATACAAACACCACCACCTGTTCCGGAACCATTACGCGATTATGAACTCGAAGATGAGCTTATGGAAGTAAATAGACTAATCCACGAAACGTTTAAAAAAATGGAAAAACTAAAACATAGACGAAACGTGACGAACTTTGTTCGACAAGAAGCTGTGAAACGACGCGCACGGGAACTCGGTATTCGATTACCTCGATATACGGTTGGTTCACTTTTAGATTCAGGACACGACGTTGGTAATGTGCGTATGTTTTTCAGGGATTACCTGGAAGACTATAACGATGATATTGATAGACAACACGAAGAATTATCCGAGACGTTAAAAGAACTCGAATATGATAAAACAGCTATAATAGATGAACTTATAAACTTTTAATTAAATATCATTTTACACCACTTTTCGTTAATGTTTCCGAAAGGCGAATACTCAAACAATAAATGTATTAACGCCCCTGAAATAATTAGAGCGCCTGTACCTTTATAGATATATTTTGTAAGACCCATAAACAAAACTTGTAACATGAGACCTATGAAGAGAGCTTCCATCAGGACGGTGGTAAACTGTCGCATTTTTTTATATTACTATACTATATAAAAAAAATGGATTACCAAGGAATTGGAATGTTATCAGCCGTCGTCGCCATGATGGCCATCTTCATCTACGTACTTATGAGTAGATCTAAAGCTTCGAATACGAATGCAAATCTCGTACCAGAAATTGAAATGAAAGAAGAATAAACTAAACTAATTTAAAAATAATATCTCGTGATATATAAAATGATACTCGTATTAGCTATCATTCTATTTATCATATTTTTGATTTATAGTATAAAACCCAGCAAGAGTGAAGAGTATACACTCGAGGGTCTTAAACTTTCATGGGCGAATAAGGCAAGTATCGAAGGGATTGTTACGAAATGGATCGTTACTCTGAAAGATTCTTCGGGGAGTGTGATTCACTCGTACGAAAATAGTGATGCGGGTAACCTTAAAGACTTTACGGATGTGACCATGAACATAGTAGATAAAAAAGAGTTCGATGAAAAGATTATAGGTGATAATACACTCGAGTTATACTATAACGAAACTAAAGACAGTAATAAATTGTATACAAAAACAGTAACTTTTACACGAGACGATTTTGGAATGTCATTAGATACGAGTAATCTTGAAGAAATTGATGTACCCGAACCTGAAACTTTTACATACGAACTTATCATGAACAAAAAGAATGCTTCTTTAGGAATACACATTGAGTATATAAAACTCGATGGTGTTTTAGCAACAAAGGCACAAACGACTATACACAAAAATCCTAATAGAAACAATAAACCCGATAATATGTTTAGTATTGGAAGTGGTACAGAAAATTACGCGTCGTGGAACGCGAATGGTCACAATGAAGGCGATAAGATATTTACCATTGTATCCGATAAACAAATCGAAAAAATAGATATAGCATACACACGACCTCGATATGCGCCCGGTTGGATAATAAAAGAAAATGGGGTTGCGAAGATTACAGAAACGTCTAATAGAGGTAATAACATGACTCCTAGACCGGTAGTGTATACTTATAATATAAAAGATGGGACTACGTCTTCACCAATTACAGAAATTCCTCATCAAATCCCAAGTGCGGATCCCGGTGGGTGGTGTAATCACGCAACTGCGGTTCACCAAGACGTTCCGGGGTGTGGACGTATATGTTCTGATAGTAATACTGTTGGACGTAAAGATAAGGGTACATGGGGTTCGTGGGATGCTTATCCGGGTAGTGTTGATTGTCCAGACGCCAAGTTAGACCAGATATGGAAAATGGAAGGGGGTTCGAGAAAACTTGCTGTTGGTAAATATAGTGAATCAGAAGGACTTCCGGATGAAATTTATATGACAGGGGGTAAAGATGGGAAATATTGTGTGGTGGATGGTGACATTATTAAGTGTAATAAATCTGCTATAGGTATAGGGGGTTTGGAAAAGTTTAAATTAACCAAGA
>Ga0208148_1000121_pt1 | contig 31357 bp, 32 predicted proteins | sample DEB08_DNA_16_FD_184525 | JGI IMG/M metagenome (GOLD analysis project Ga0208148, IMG submission 184525) | Aqueous microbial communities from the Delaware River and Bay under freshwater to marine salinity gradient to study organic matter... | ecosystem: Environmental > Aquatic > Marine > Coastal ...
TTTCGAACACCTCATAATCACTAGCGTTCCCGGCGGTAGGGGAATTCCGGCAGCGGAACTGGAGGCGGTCTTTACCGACCAGGGCGTGTTGGTCGATGAAATTGACGAGGATTTTTGGTCGGCGTATGGAAGTGCCTTTAAACTTGGTGCAGAAACCAACCGGCCGGTCTTTGTTAGTGGCTCCCTCTATTTAGTTGGGGCACTTCTCGAAAGGCTTCAAGACAAGGATGATGGTGAAGAGTAAATCCTCAAAAAGAGCACTGGCTTCGATTGCGCTGAGCTTTGAAGCTTTTGTGGTTTTCTTCGCCACCCTGACGGCCTTCGGTCTAAAGGCCGCGGACATCAGCCCAAATCTTCCTCAAACAGAAATTATTTGGGCCATTGGCTTGACAGTGGCGCTGCTTTGCATTTTGACCCCGGCCCTGCTGTCCAAGCCCTTTGGCTATGCCCTGGGCTGGTTGATCCAGATTGCAGTGCTGGCCTCGGGATTTTGGCTGTGGGGCATGTTTGTTATCGGGTCCATTGTGGCCGGTATGTGGATTTGGGCTCTGGTTGCCGGTGGCACAATAGACAAAGCTCGCGCGAATGTGGACAAATTGAAAGGACTCACCGAAGATGCAGACCCTAGTTCTAATTAAGCCAGACGGCGTTCGAAGGAACCTGATTGGCGAGATCATCTCCCGCTGTGAGCAAAAGGGCTATCAAGTCGCCAAGTTAGAGAAGCTAACTCCCTCTCGGGAGCTGCTTGCCAAGCACTACGCGGAGCACGAGGGTAAGGCGTTTTACGAGCCACTTATGGAATTCATGATGTCCGGCCCGGTCGTAGCTATCGCGCTAGAGGGGAACCGCGTCATCGAAGGCTTCCGAGCACTTGCTGGACCCACCGATCCAACCGTGGCGGCTCCAGGAACCATCAGGGGCGACTTAGGTCGAGACTGGGGCACGAAGGTGGTTCAAAACCTTGTGCACGGTTCCGACTCAGACGAGAGCGCCGAGCGCGAACTCGCACTTTGGTTTGAGCAGAACTAGAACAGAGTCGGCCAGAACTCCCAGAACTGCACCAAAATCAAAACGGCAAGAATCAAATAGGTCATTAGGCTCAGGACCCAGCTCCAGGAGTAGACAAACTCGCCCAGCTTGGGTCTTTTTCCCAGATGCCCGTCGTTTAGGGTTCGACCGAGTGTCATCCAGAACAGTGGAATGGTGGCAGTCCAGGCAACCATGCAGTAAATGCAAAGTGAGCCAATTACGTAAGCCGACTGGGTGAATAGCCAAATAACAAAAACGAAGGCGCCGGCATGTCCGGCAAGGAATAAGCGCCAGAACCACGGAGCAAATTTTGCTCCGGCAAGCATTGCCATTCCCACTACTACGGGAGCAAAGAACGCTGCTAAGCCAATTAGCGGATTAGGGAAACCCAGCAGAGCGGCCTGCTCACTGAGCATTACAGACTTGCAGCTAAGAAACGGTGAGATGTCGCAAGAAGTTGAAGCCAGCGGATTTGCGGCAACGTGCAATCGCTCCAGAGTCAAACCGAAGCTTGCAATCCAGCCCATTACACCGAGCGAAATTAGGGCGATTGGAAATAGCATCTTCAAATTATCCCATTTATATAACAACCCATGGCATACTTGACACAAAGATGCGATCACACTTGCATCAAAGATTTGTTCGGCGAGCGACATGCCCCGACGATAAGAATTAGGTTCCGGCTGCGGCTTGAACCACGAGAATGGCCTCACGGGTGTGAACCAAAGGGCTTTATAGGGCACAAGTGGCTACCAAAAAAGAAGAACCAAAGAAACCGCTGACTACTCAGCTAATTTTCCAGGCACCAGACCTCCCGACTCCCCAGGTGAATCCGCGCAGCGGAAAGCTTGCCGACGAGGAAGCGACTGAGGCGCCGAAACGCGCTCCAGCAGCACGAACTAGAACCCGAACCAAGACCGAACCAAATCAATCCAAGAAGCAGGCGGATCAGCCAGCAGAGGAAAAAGAGGCTGGCTCAACTAGGGTTGCGGCCAAGCGGGCCAGGCGCAAAGACTCTCGTGACTCTGGTCGCCGCCGAACTGCTGTCACTGAGTCTGAGTTCTTGGCACGGCGCGAATCGGTCGATAGAAGAATGGTCGTCCGCGAAAAGGATGCCCGAGTTCAAATTGGCGTTCTTGAGGATGGCTTACTGGTTGAGCACTATGTGGCTGAGAGCCAAGGTGGTTCACTAATCGGCAATGTCTACCTAGGAAAAGTTCAAAACGTGCTCCCATCCATGGAGGCAGCGTTCGTTGACATTGGGCGCGGCAGAAACGCGGTGCTTTACTCAGGTGAGGTTGACTGGGAGGCTGCCGAGACTGGCAACCAGCCACGTCGCATCGAACTTGCCCTGAAGTCCGGAGATCATGTTTTGGTGCAGGTGACCAAGGACCCAGTTGGACAAAAAGGTGCTCGCCTTACTTCTCAAATTTCGCTACCGGGGCGCTTCCTGGTGTACGTTCCAGGCGGTAACATGTCCGGAATCTCCAGAAAGCTTCCTGAGGGAGAGCGCCAGCGTCTAAAGCAGATTCTGAAGCACGCCCTTCCGGAAGATGCTGGTGTGATTGTCAGGACCGCTGCAGAAGGCGCGACAGAGGATCAGCTGACTCTTGATGTTGAGAGACTCAAGAGCCAATGGGAAGACATCAATGCCCAGGTTGCCAAGGGCAAGGCACCGACTTTGCTTCACAGCGAACCAGACTTACTGGTCAAAATCATTCGCGATGTCTTCAACGAAGATTTCCATGAGCTAGTTATTTCCGGTGGAGATTCACTGGAGACAATTCGCCACTACCTAGAGTCAGTGGCTCCAGAGCTGCTTGAGCGATTGGTTGAGTACAGCGACCAAGAGGACATTTTTGACAAGTACCGACTTGGCGATCAAATAGCCAAGGCGCTTGATCGCAAGGTGTTCTTGCCATCGGGCGGCTCGTTGGTAATAGACCGAACCGAAGCCATGACCGTGGTTGACGTGAACACAGGTAAGTTCATCGGTTCTGGTGGAAACCTGGAAGAGACTGTAACCAAGAACAATCTTGAGGCCGCAGAGGAGCTGGTTCGCCAGTTGCGCCTGCGTGATATTGGTGGAATCGTCGTGGTCGACTTTATCGACATGATTCAAGAATCCAACCAGGAAATGGTGCGCAGGCGACTGCTCGAGTGCCTAAGCAGGGACCGTACTAAGAATCAGGTTGGCGAGGTTACATCCCTAGGTCTAGTGCAGCTGACTCGAAAGAAGATCGGTCTGGGTCTGCTCGAGACCTTCTCTGAGCCCTGTGACTGCTGTGCCGGCAGGGGAGTTGTGGTTCACGATGAGCCTCGATTCAAAATGCCTGAAGTTTCCGAGCCAAAACGCGGAAAGAAGAAGGAAAAGCCAAAGACTCAAGTTGTAAAGAAGATCGTTACAGCTGAGCAGGCAGATGCTTTCAAGAGCGTTGTGAATCAAATCGCATCCGCCGGACACTCGGAAGAAGTTGCGGCTGAGCCGGAGCAAAAGGAGCCGGAGGGTAAGACTGAGATTCTAAATGCGGTCCTAGATTCCCTTCCAGAACCACAGGTGCCAGCTAAGCCAAAGCGTCGCAGGGCGTCTTCGGTTGGCAAAGTGAAAAAGACAACGGACTAAATACGCGTTTTTATGTTGCCTCCGCTTGTTTTATTTGCTAAACTTCGAGGCTGTTGACCGCGTTCTGTGGTCAGACAAGTTTTCCCTAATAGTTAGGTTTCAAAGTGGTTTACGCAATTGTTCGCGCTGGTGGACGCCAGGAAAAGGTCGAGGTCGGCACAATAGTGACCATGAACCGCATTGCAGCCTCATCGGGCTCTGTTGAGCTGCCTGCAGTCTTGTTGGTTGATGGTGACAAGGTCACCTCTGATTCCAAGAGTCTTGCCAAGGTAAAGGTTGTTGCCGAGGTTCTGGAGCAGACTCGCGGCCCAAAGATTTCGATTCAGAAGTACAAGAACAAGACTGGATACAAGAAGCGTCAGGGCCACCGCCAGGACCTAACTCGTGTTCAGGTCACAGAGATCAAGTAAGTAGGAGTTAGACAATGGCATCCAAAAAGGGAGTTAGCTCCACACGTAACGGTCGCGATTCAAACGCTCAGCGCCTAGGCGTGAAGCGCCACGATGGCCAGGCCGTAAACGCCGGTGAGATCCTTGTCAGACAGCGCGGCACCCACTTTCACCCGGGTGTAAACGTTGGTCGCGGTAAGGATGACACTCTGTTCGCTCTTGCTGCCGGTGCCGTTGAGTTCGGTGCAAAGGCTGGCCGCCGAGTTGTAAATATCGTTACCCAGTAACAGTTTTTTTACAGAGGCGGACCTGGATAAAAGGTCCGCCTCTTTTTTTTAGGGAGGCATGATGGTCACATTCGTCGATCAAGTTACCCTGCATCTTGCTGCCGGAAATGGTGGCGATGGGTGTACCAGCACCAAGCGCGAGAAGTTCAAGCCGCTTGCTGGACCAGATGGAGCAAACGGTGGTGATGGTGGGACCATCTCACTGGTTACGGACCTAAACACCACTACCTTGCTGGATTACCACCACCGTCCGCACCGGACGGGTCTCCACGGTGCTGCCGGTGCTGGTGATTTCCGAAACGGCGCTCATGGCGGCGACATTGCTCTGAAGGTGCCCGTAGGAACCGTTGTTAAGGACGCCAAAGGCAAGCTAATTGCTGACTTGGATGCGCCCGGTATGGAACTAGTTGTTGCCCAGGGCGGTCAAGGCGGCCTAGGCAACGCTGCGTTGGCTAACAGAAAACGAATCGCACCCGGCTTTCACTTGCTTGGCGTCCCCGGTTGGCAGGGTGACATTATTCTCGAGCTCAAGGTGGTCGCGGATGTGGCACTGGTTGGGTTCCCTAGTGCCGGCAAGTCTTCACTTATTGCGGCCATGAGCTCTGCTCGCCCGAAAATTGCCGACTACCCCTTCACCACCTTGCACCCCAACCTTGGAGTTGTCCAGGCCGGAGAGCAGCGCTACACCGTTGCTGATGTTCCGGGTCTTATTGAGGGAGCAAGTCAGGGCAAGGGTCTGGGTCTTGATTTCCTCCGCCACGTTGAGAGATGTAGTGCGCTGCTGCATGTGATTGATTGCGCCACTATGGAGCCGGGTAGAGATCCGATGAGCGACCTCAACGTGATCCTGGCTGAGCTTCGCGACTATCAGGTCCCTGAGGGACAGACTCCTTTGCATGAGCGACCCCAGCTGATTGCACTAAACAAGATTGATGTCCCAGATGCTAAGGAATTGGCGGAATTCGTGGCCGAGGACTTCCGGGCGCAGGGTTACCCCGTCTACCTAATTTCAACAGCCACCCACGAGGGACTAAAGGAGTTGAACTTCGCTCTTAGCACCGCGGTTGAAACTGCTCGAAAGAACCTAGTGTCTTCAACTCAGAAGCGGTTCTCCTTGATCGCCAACAAGGTTGATGACGGACACTACTTGGTTCGCAAAGAATCAATCTCCGGGGAGGATGTATTCCGAATCATGGGTGCCAAGCCTGAGCGCTGGGTTGCCCAGACTGACTTTGGCAACACTGAGGCCGTGGGATATCTTGCCGAACGACTTGCAAAAATCGGTGTCGAGGATGAGCTAATACGAGCTGGTGCCAAGCGTGGTTCAACCGTAATCATCGGCGAAGGTAATGGTGTGGTGTTTGACTGGGATCCGTTGGTTGCCTCTGTGGCCGAGCTGGCTGAAATGTCACCATTAGCCGATGGTGAAAATAGGCGCACTAATCAGCAGCGTCGCGATGAGTATTATTCGATGATGGATCAAAGGGCCCGTGGTCGCGAAGAACGTGAAGCGGTTAGAGAGGCCAGCGTTTTTGTTGAAGAAGAGGAAAGTTGAAAACTTCGAAGGCAATTGCTGACAGCACCAGAATAATCATCAAGGTTGGATCAAGCTCAATTACTGGAGCCAATGAGGCTCAGCTGGACCGCATCGTTGACTTGTCGGCACAACTTAGGTCAGCCGGCAAAGAGGTTTTGATTGTTAGCTCCGGTGCTATTGCCACAGCAGCACCGATCCTTGGGCTGACAGTGAAGTCAGACGACCTTCCAACCTCACAAGCGCTTGCCAGCATCGGCCAGGCAAAACTGATGAGCCGCTACGAAAAGTCCCTTGCTCGGCACGAGCTAATGCCTGGCCAGATTCTGCTTACCGTTGAGAATCTAGACAGCGAAATAACCGCGAGTAATGCGCTCAGGGCACTTGATCGACTCCTGGAAATTGGTGTGATTCCGATCATCAATGAAAACGACTCTGTGGCAACACACGAAATTCGGTTTGGTGACAATGACCAGCTGGCGGCTAGGGTTGCGAAAATTACCCAGGCTGATCTCTTGATTCTTCTAAGTGACATTGATGGTCTCTACAGCAAGCCTCCGCAGCAACCTGATGCTGTGCACATTCCAGTTGTTACATACGGTGGCGATTTGGACCATGTTGAGGTCTCGGGAACCTCTACTGGTTATGGCACCGGCGGTGCTTTGACCAAGCTTGCTGCAGCTCAGCTTGCAACGGCGGGAGGTGTTGGCGTGATCCTCACGGCCACCGAAAACGTCGGGAATCTGATTGATGGAAGCTGCAAACACACCTGGTTTGAACCGGCAATCAAGGCTTAGGATTTCAAAATGGACATTCAAGAGCTATTGGCGGCCTCGAAGGCTGCGACTGTCTCGATGGCTGGAGCCAGCACCACTCAAAAGAATCTAGCGCTCGAGGGCATTGCTAAAGAACTCGAAGCTAACGTTAGTGAAATCATCGCGGCCAACGAACTGGATTTGGCTGCCGGAGAGCAATCAGGGTTATCTAGAGCACTCCAGGACAGGTTGCGGCTCGATGCCAATAGGGTCACGTCCTTGGCCTCAGCAGTGCGAGAAATCATTTCGCTTCCTGACCCGGTAGGGGACTCGGTTCAAGGCAGGACTTTAGCCAATGGCTTGATGATTCAGCAGGTTCGGGTTCCGTTCGGCGTGATCGGATGCATCTACGAAGCTCGCCCAAATGTGACCGTTGACATCGCTGCGCTGGCAATCAAGAGCGGCAACTGTGCCGTGCTGCGTGGAGGAAGTGCGGCCGAAAACACAAATAAGGTGCTGATTTCTCTGATTCAAAAGGGCCTTATTGGCGCCGATTTGCCGTCGAGTGCAGTTGCGACTGTGGACCCATTTGGCCGCAATGGCGCTGTTGAGCTAATGCAAGCACGAGGCTTGGTAGATGTTTTGATCCCAAGAGGGTCCGCGAACCTGATTCACACCGTGGTCACGGAATCAAAGGTGCCGGTTATTGAAACTGGCGATGGAATTGTCCACATCTTTGTCGATGCTTCAGCCGATGTCGAGCTCGCCATTCCAATCATCGTCAATTCCAAGGCCCAGCGCCCCTCTGTTTGCAACTCACTTGAGACTCTGCTGGTGCACGAACAGGTGGCTGCAGAGCTTTTGCCTAAGCTTGCAAAGGCTCTCACGGAAAGCTCAGTACTAGTCCATGCCTGTGAGCAGAGCATCGCCCTGATGCCGGGTTCAATTCCCGCAACTGATAAGGACTGGGCAACCGAATACCTGGGCTTGGAGCTGTCGGTTCGCATAGTGAATAGCCTGGATCAAGCCATTGCTCACATCTCGAAATATTCAACCAAGCACACAGAGTCCATCCTTACCGAGTCAATATCAAACGCTGAACGATTCCTTCAGGAGATTGATTCTTCGGTTGTGATGGTTAATTCTTCGACCAGGTTTACCGACGGCGGGGAGTTTGGGCTCGGTGCTGAAGTTGGCATTTCAACGCAAAAATTGCACGCTCGAGGGCCAATGGGTTTGCGAGAATTAACATCAACCAAGTGGTTAGTTCGCGGTAACGGGCAAGTCCGTAGCTAAACTAGGGAGGTAGAAGGAGCTAAATTGATTTCATTACTCGCATCCGAAGGCGTTATCGTCTTCGAACAAGAACTCCCAATTCCAGCGATTTTGTTCGGCGTAATAGCAATGGCAGCCTTCTTGTCCCTGGCCTTTGTAACCTGGTCCTACCGTGATGTTGCGAATCGCCATTCACACAAGGAATCGACTAACAAGGCTCACCACTAGAGACTATGAACTCCAAGCGACCACGCATTGGTGTGATGGGTGGAACTTTTGACCCCATTCACCACGGTCACTTGGTAGCGGCCAGTGAGGTAGCAGCAGCACTTTCGCTCGATGAAGTTATCTTCGTGCCGACCGGACAGCCCTGGCACAAGAAGGCCGTGAGCTCTGCCGAGCACCGCTATTTGATGACGGTCATCGCAACCGCTGCCAACCCACAGTTCACCGTAAGTCGGATTGACATCGATCGTCCTGGACTCACATACACAATCGATACGCTTACCGACATCGCCAGCGAAAGACCAGACTCCGATCTGTTCTTTATTTCAGGTGCCGATGCCATTGCACAGATTCTTGCTTGGAAGGAAATAGATCAGGTTTGGTCCCTGGCCGAGTTCGTGGCCGTTAGTAGGCCTGGCCACACCCTGGAGCTGCCAGAGGCTCCCGATGCGAAGATCTCGGTTATCGAAGTCCCTGCTCTGTCTATTTCTTCCACGAACATCCGCAAGCGCGCTGAAGAAAAGAAGCCAATTTGGTATTTGGTGCCAGATGGCGTCGTTCAGTACATCGCTAAGCACTCGCTTTACGGCGGTGCCAAGTGAATGTGCCTTTGACAAGAAGAGAATTACGTGCTCTGGAGCGGCAGGCAGAGCTTGCTGAAGCTCCTCAAGAGCAACAGACCATGCAGGTCGACCTATCTCCTCCTCCAGTGCCTATAGAGCCGCCCGAGCCTGAGTCGCAGCCGAATCTGACCAGGCGACAGATGCGGGAAATGGGCCTTTTGAATGCTGGGTCATCAGGCTCAGTGGTCGCGGACTCATCGGCGCCACAAGCCGCAGCCGCTGTTGAAGAGCAAGCACAAGGCGCCCCCGAACCATCGGCGCCATCAAGCAGACGGCAAATCAGAGATGTTCTTAGTGAGCCGCTGGATGCTGTGTTGGAGGAGGCTCCTGTCAACCCCACTACTTTTGCTCCACTGGACTTGCCGGATCAGTCGATCGAAGAAGTATTTTTCACCGGAGCCAACATCTTGTCTGAGCCAACTACTCAGTCAATAATTCTCGACACCACAACAGACGCAATCATGCTTCCAGTCGACACCGGTGAAATGACGATCACCGGTTCGATTTCGATAGTTTCTGACCCGGGTACCGATTCGCAACCGGCTGGTTACGACATAGACCACGAATACACCAGCCAGGATGCAGTGGTTGGGGTCGTCTCACTCGTGAACCCCATCAGCGCCTCTGAATTGATAGACCAGCGCTCACCGGTTGGGGTTGTCCCGCAGTCAGTACTTCGCAGGGGTTGGTGGAAGCCTTGGGCTTTAGCGCTTGGTGCACTAGCCCTGGCAATTACTGCCATACTTTCAAGCATCACCATACTCGGAGCCCTGGGAGGCTAATTCAGTGCCAGCAACCAAAGAAACTAAAGAACTAGTTCAAATCGCAGCCAAGGTTGCCATGGACAAGCTCGGAGAGAACCTAGTCGCGCTGGATGTAACTGAGCCCTTCGCCCTAGCCGAGGTGTTCTTGGTTGTCAGTGCCACCAACGAACGTCAAACCCAGGCAATTGCTGATGCGATTGAGGATGAGTTTTTGGAGCGTAAAATCAAGGCCCGATTCCGAGAGGGCAGGCAAGCTGGGCGCTGGATCCTGCTGGATTTTGGTGACTTGATTGTGCACGTGATGCACGAGCAGGAACGTGAGTTCTATTCACTGGAACGACTTTGGAGTGATTGCCCGGTTGTATCTATCGCCTAAGTTTTTTGTGTAGACTAAGGCAGTTCATGGGCCTGTGGCGCAGCTGGTAGCGCACCTGCATGGCATGCAGGGGGTCAGGGGTTCGAGTCCCCTCAGGTCCACTCATGAACCCAATCTCAAATCTCGGTATCGATCTCTAGATATTTGATTCTCGACTTGAATCCCGAAGTTATTCTGACCCTGTTTGGCTTCACTCCAAATTCTGCTGCAATGAACTTGATCACCGCCTGGTTCGCGGCGCCATCGACCGGCTTGGCCTTGATCTTCACCACATAGATTCCGTCTTCAGTCAGCGCGAGGCTTTCTGGGCCTTTGGCACCCGGCTTGACGTGAACCTTTATCTTCATTTTCCCGAGTCTAGGGATTATTGAACTCAGAGCTGACTAGCAGCAGCTTTTCAGGAAATTCACTTAGGATTTTTTCATTGCTTATGAAAGGAACAGCGTGGCCATCTCTCACAACCCAGCCTTCAACCAAAGCATGCGCACTGGCCTAAGTGCCAGCCAGCGCGATCAGCAGCAGGTTAATGCCGAATTCGAAAGAATGACCACAACCCCAATGACCATGGAGGGAACTACCTCCAAGGTGATCGGCCTATTCGTGGCCGTATTGGCTGGAGCGGGAGTGACTTGGTTCTTTGAGCTTTACTCGCTGTTTTTCCCTGCAATGTTTGTCGGTTTAGGGCTCGGGCTCTGGGCTAGCTTCAGCAAGAAGGTTCGCCCTGGTCTCTACATGGCCTACGCCCTGGTTCAAGGAGTTGTCATTGGTGGCATCAGCGGTCTGCTCGAGATGCAGTATCCGGGAATTGTCCAAACTGCAGTGGTTGGAACCTTTGCAACTGCCGGGACCATGTTTGCCGCCTACCGTTTTGGATGGGTCAAAGTAAACCAGCGCTTTACTCGTTTCATGACCTTTGCGATTACTGGCTACCTGGTCTTTGCACTTGTGAATCTGGGCTTTGCGATGTTCGCCGGGGTTAGCATTTACAGCTCTCCGTTCGGGTGGCTGATCGCATTGGCTGGTGTTGGTCTTGCCGCCTTCACTTTGAATCTTGATTTTGAGGTTATTAGCCAGGGCGTTAGTCAGCGTTGGCCACAGGAAATGGAATGGCGTGCTGCCTTTGGGCTTACAGCATCTTTGATTTGGCTATATGTTGAAATTTTGCGCCTGGTCGCAATTTTCAACCAGGACTAAGAGGCTCGTTGCTGCCACTGTTGCCACAGCTGGCGTAAATCCCAGGCGTTCTCAGCAAGGACTGAAACTCCGCGCACTCCGGTGCGACGAGTCTTTCCGGAAATTAGCAATAGCTTGTTTTGAAATAGCAGATTGCTGCACCTGCGCTGGGCCTCGTCAAAGAATGTTGCGTCCGCCAAACCAGTGCCGTCATCCAGGCTTATAAATACAACCCTCTTGCCACTGCGCATCGGGGGAGTCTGGGTTGCAACCCTTACACCTGCAACCAAAACCTCTGTGTTGCTGCGGATGCCAATTAGTTCACCGGCCCTAACAACCCCCATTTCGTCGAGCATCTGCTGAAATTTTTCAATTTGATGCCGGGTGATATCCATCTTGGTTATTGCCAGCTCTGATTCAAGTTCCAGCTCTTTGGTAATCGGGGCATTGCCAACTGGAAGCTGATCTAAATTCTTTAGATCAAAACTAAGCTGGTTGGCATCAAGTTTCGGTGCTGCTTTGGCGGCAAGCTGCCTTATTTTCACAAGCAGGTCGCTCCTGTTATGGACAGCGGCCTCACCTTGAATGCCGGCAACTGCATCAAGTGCTCCAACAAGCGCAAGTTTCTCAAGGGTTCTTCTGGATGGCCTTGCTCTTAGGTAAAAATCAGTGACGTTCTGAAACGGCTGTTCGCAGATTATTCGTTCAACTTCCGGTTTGGAGATTCCTGCAATCTCGGATAGCGACACGCGAACCGCCACGTCACCATCGTGTTTCTCGACAAGGTATTCATTGGTAGATCGGTTGACGTCTATGCCAAGCAGCTTCACCCCAAGCCTTCTTGCCTCCGCCAGCAATAGTCGCCGCGGATACATGCCCGGGTCGTGAGTTAGTAAACCTGAAATGAATTCAGTTGGGTAGTGGGTTTTTAGCCAAGCAGAGTGATACGTGGGGACCGCAAAGGCGGCACCGTGTGCCTTGCAGAAGCCGAAGCTTCCAAACCCTTCGAGCACCGACCACACCTTGTCGATTACCTGCTGGCTGTAGCCTCTGGCCGCCGCCGCTTTCTTGAAGTATGTTGCCACGCCTTGAGCCTTTGCGGGCTTGCCGAGTTGGCGCCTCATCTCATCGGCCCGGGCTAATGTGCAGCCGGTCATAACCTTCATAATCCGCATCAACTGCTCGTGAAAAACAACTACTCCATAGCTCTCTTCCAAAATATCTCTGAGGTCTCTGTGCATGTAGTCAGGTTCAATGAAGCCGTGTCGCCCATCCAGATAAGGCTTGATCATGTTGCCCTTCATGGGGCCGGGCCTAAACAGTGAAATTTGCATGGTTAGATCGTTGAACTTTGTTGGCTGGTGCTTTCCGGTTAGTTCACGCTGACCGGGGCTTTCTATTTGAAACAGTCCCAGAGTGTTGGTGGTTCGAATCATTTTGTAGACAGCTGGATCATCCTTGTCCACTCTGTCCAAATCAAGGTCCACTTGCTTGACTCTCTTGATCTCTTTGACTGTGTAGGCCATTGCACTTTGCATCCTGACCCCGAGTACGTCCAGCTTCAAAAAACCCATTGGGTCCATGTCGTCTTTGTCGAACTGGCTCATCGGCAGCCCCATACCGCTTGGCTCGGTGGGTGTTAGATCTAGAAGACTTGAATCGCCCAAAATAACTCCGCAGGGATGCATTGAAATGTGCCGGGGGAGCCTGTCTAGTCGCTGGGTTATATCCACCAGCAGGTTCAGCTTTCTATCGGTCTCGGTGAGTTTTGAAAATTCTGCGAGCTCAGGCTTCTGGTTCAACTCAGTTCGGAAATTACGAGCTGAAAAGCGCCACATGTTTTTTGCTATTTCGTCAATCTGCTCATCCTCCAGACCAAGTGCCAATCCGCCATCCCGGACCGCTCCGCGCCCGCGATAGGTAGATTGCATGGAAAGCAGCGTTACCCGGTTGCCTCCGTAGCGCCGGAAAATGGCTCGGTATATTTCGTGCCTTCTTGCCGACTCAACATCTATGTCGATATCCGGCAGCGTGCTGCGCTCGGTCGACAAGAAACGCTCAAAGAGCAAACCTTCGGCTACCGGGTCAACTCCGCTTATGCCAAGCAGGTAATTAATCAGCGAGCCAGCCCCCGAACCCCTTGCCGAAATTCTGATGCGCATATCTCTGATCATTTGCGCAACATCGGCAACCGTGAGGAAGTAGGTTGAAAACCCGAGCTTATTTACTGAAATTAACTCTTTGGAAAGCTGATGCTGAACTGTTGCAAGCTCGGCTGCCTTTATCTCTGGGTATCGCCAGTTGATGGCTGAATGGGTTTTTTGCCAGAGCACCTCAAACGGGTTTCCGGTTATTCCAAGTGCACTTTTTTCTGGAGTTTTTGGTTGATTCCAGCCGCAGTCTTGTTCTGGATCCAGAAAGCAGTTGCTGGCCAATTGCTCGGTGTTCTCGATCAGGGTCATTGACCTTTTTGTGTCCTCGGTCACCTCCAGTGCCAGGGCGGCAATCTTTGAGACTGGCTTTAGCCATGCCTGAGCATTCGGCTGTGGCTCAAATAAACCAAGTGGTTCCAAGTGTCTGGCTGAATCCAAAACATCGGCCGTAAGTGCCCCATCTGGCTCTATGTAACGAACGGCATTGGTGATTACGGCTGAAATACCAGTTGCTGCCGCCAGGTCCAACATTGCCCGTGCGTGTTTTGTTGAACCAATCAGCCCTGGCTCTGTCATGTGGTTCACGACTTCAATTGCCAGGGAGCCCGGAGTTGGAAACTGCTCCTTCCAGAATTCACAGAGCTCTTTAGCTTGGCCTGGTTCTTTTAGCACCAACCTGCTCAGAGAGCTTTCCAGGCCGAGCAAAATAGTGCAGTTTGCCTGATCCTCAAAAAAACTTGCTAGTTCGCGGATAGACAGTGAAGTTTCCTTTTTACGACCCTTGCGGCTTGTCGCCAGGGACACAATCCGGCAAAGTGTGGCCCAACCCAAGCCCCTGTTGTGACCATGTGCAAGGATCACCACACGACCAAGGTCCTGCTCTCCGGTGATTTTTAGGTTCACGCCGACTATCGGACTTATGCCAACTGAAATGCAGGCACCAATGTGCTTCACGGCCCCGTAGAGGCCATCGCGATCTGTAATTGCTAAACCGCTAGAACCCATGGCTGAAGCAGCGGCAGCAAGCTGTTCCGGGCGGTTCACTCCATAGTGGGCAGAAAAGGCAGAGCTGACGTTGAGGTGGCTAAAGCCCATTTAGCCGGTAGCCTCTTCAATTTCCCAGCTGTCTTCTGGTAGTTGGTGGCGCAGCTGAAAAAAGTATCTACCGGTGGTGCTTGCCGCCCACAATCGCCACATTTCGGTTTCAACTAGATTGCGACCCTGACCGACCTCGGCTTGACCGGCATGTTGCCACCAAAGCGATCTGGAATACCAACGAACTGGCCTGGAAGAGGTTAGAAAAAGTTCCCCACGCCAGTCAAAAGACGCGGGTGCTCCATCGGCGTCAAGCATGACACCAGTAGCAAGCTCAATTTCCAAAGCTAGCGCCCCTTCTAACTATTCGAACAAATGTTCGATGAGTTAGAAGTGTATGACTTGACTAGGACATTTACAAAATCAAATTTTGATTCTGTTGATTAATTACAAAAAACCCTGCATAACCGCTAGATGAAGCACAACTAATTCCTCTGAGAGAGCTCCAATGGAGTGTCTCCAATTGGGCCCGATAGCATCTCTAGGCGCTTCCGGAATGAATTCAACTTCTTTGCTCCCGAGACAGGCATGTCACCCCATGCAGTGACCAGTCTTATGCCCTGGAGTGCCGAGAGGCTCCAGATTTCAAGGCCCTCTAGATCCTGAGGCTGCTTGCGCACCTCTCTAGTTTCATACCCAGCCTGGTTTGCCAGTTCGAAAACCAGCGACCTTGTTACCGAGGGTAGCCAAGCAGTGGAATCATCCGGACCGCAAAGGACGTCTCCCTCCCACCAAACGATGGAAGACAGTGCACCATCTGCTACGTGGCCATCGGCATCGAGAATGACAGCCTCATCTGCTCCATGCAGGTTTGCCTGCCTCCTAAGCTTTTGGCAGACCGAGAGATCCGGCCCTTTGACTAAAGGTTGGTTTCGCGGGTCTGGCTCGTTGAGTGACCAAAGCGTGCAGTGGGGGCTTCTAATCGGTGCCGGTCGGATTCTGAAAAATAGCTGCTGACCAATTGGCTGAAAATGGCGAAATTCGATTCTCGGAAACCAGGATTCTTCCAGTGGTGTGGCGGCAATAACCGCGTCGAAGAAATCAAGCAGCTCTGGCCGAGAAATGCCAGCAACCGATCTAGCAAAACGCGCAAAGTGACGGTCTAATCCGCGAACCATGCCCTCGTTCACCAGCCAGCTGTCTGCCACCGAGAGTGAGCCTGGGATGGCGTGGTCGACCGGCATCAGGTCATTACCCGTGAATTGGTAGACATCACCCGTTACGCTCATCTCAACAAGATTACGGGTCTAAAGGACTAAAGATTGCCACTTTTCAGCGAACGCATTGAGGGCTGGAGCCCAATCCCTGACACTTTCGTGTCATTTTTTGCCGCTAGCCCTAATTCATTTTGGCTCGATCGAGAGCATCACCATGATTCTCGCTACTCGATCATTGGCTCCGGACTCTACTCAGAGCAGATGCCAGCCTCAGAGCCTGACTCTAGCCAAGGGCAGTTGCCATTTAGTTTCCGGCCAGGGTTTGTCGGGGTTATCAACTATGCGCTTCCAGAGGCTGCCCGACTTCAGGTTTCTGGGATAGATGTTGATAGGGCGTTTGTCTATGACCACGACAACCGCGCCATGTTTTTCCTTGGAAACTTCGCAGATGAGGCTGCCTTCAAGCAGTGGTTTCACGCGGCTCTGCTAAGACTGGCACTGGTCGGGGGTGATGCCGCAAGTTACCAAATGGCTCATGATCCAGCTTCAGCCGCTAGGTTCAGTGCATTTGATTCAAAAAGTGACTATCTAGCGAAAATAGAAACCGCGAAGAATCACATTGCGAAAGGCGACATCTATCAACTTTGCTTGACCACCGAACTGCAGGCAGATTACGCAGGCGATCCGCTGGCGCTGTTTCTCAGGCTCAGAAGGGCGCACCCAGCCCCGTACTGCACATTTTTGAAAACAGAGCAGGCCACCTATGTGAGCATTTCTCCAGAGCGGTTTATAAGCGTTCAGGGTTCAAGAGTCACTAGCTCTCCGATCAAGGGCACCAGGCCCAGGTCGAATGATCCGGCTGAAGATCTGGAGCTGCAGCAACGACTTGGCTCGGATGAAAAGGAACGTGCTGAAAACCTGATGATTGTAGATCTGATTAGAAATGATCTGTCGAGCATCTGTGAATCAGGCAGCGTCAATGTCGAGTCACTGCTGGCAATTCGCTCATACTCGACAGTGCACCAATTGGTATCGGATGTCAGCGGCGAGCTGCTGGAGTCAAAAACCGGGTTTGATGCCTTGCGCGCTTTGTTTCCCGGGGGGTCAATGACCGGAGCGCCAAAGATAAGTGCCTGCGCAATTTTGGAGCAACTGGAAAAGCGCGAGCGCGGTGCTTACGCAGGAGCGATTGGCTGGATTAGTGCCACCGGCGACATGGATTTGGGCATGGTTATTAGAACTGCAATCTTTGAAGCCTCGCGAGTAAGAATTGCGGTGGGTGGCGGAATTACATCAGGTTCGAACCCAGCCACTGAGCACGCCGAAGTCCAGTTGAAGGCAATGGCGCTTGTTGAGGCCATGGGAGCTGAGGTCAGTTGGTAATCTATGTGTTTGAACGAAGTTGAAGGTAGCTAATTGCAAGAGAATTACGACGTCACCGAAATCCAGAATAAATGGCTTCCGGTTTGGGACGAAATAAAGCCTTTCGACTCATCTCGAGCAGATGATGCAAGGCCTACCAAGTATGTTCTGGACATGTTCCCATACCCTTCCGGGGACCTGCACATGGGCCACGCCGAAGCCTACGCACTCGGAGACGTAATAGCCAGATACTGGGCTCAGAAGGGCTACAACGTAATGCACCCGATTGGCTGGGACGCCTTCGGACTGCCGGCAGAAAACGCGGCGATTAAGCGTGGCTTAGATCCGCGGGATTGGACCTACGAAAACATCGCTCAGCAAAAAGCTTCAATGCGGAGATACGCCTGCAGCTTCGACTGGGATAGGGTCTTGCAAACCTGTGATCCTCTCTATTACCGCTGGAACCAGTGGCTATTTCTAGAGTTCTACAAAAAGGGCCTTGCCTACCGCAAGAACTCAAACGTGAACTGGTGCCCTAGTTGCCAGACTGTTTTGGCAAACGAGCAGGTAGTTCAAGGTTTGTGTGAGCGCTGTGACTCGGTGGTAACCAAGAAGGCACTGACCCAGTGGTACTTCAAGGTCACCGACTACGCCGACCGGCTCTTGGATGACCTGGACCAGCTTGAGGGCAAGTGGCCCTCCAAGGTGCTTTCGATGCAGCGCAACTGGATCGGTCGCTCCCAGGGGGCAAACATTGACTTCAACATCGTTGATTCCGATCAAAAAATCTCGGTGTTTACAACTAGGCCGGACACGCTCTTTGGTGCAACTTTCATGGTCCTAGCCGCAGACAGTGAATTGGCAGCGAACCTGGCCGCAAATGCGTCCGACACCGTTCAGCAGGCGTTCGAGCAGTATTTGGATGGCGTAAAAAAGGCAAATGACATTGAGCGACTTGCAACGGACCGCAAGAAAACCGGTGTTTTCTTGGAGCAGTACGCGATCAATCCGCTCAGCGGCGAACAGGTTCCAATCTGGGTCTCTGACTATGTGCTTGCCGACTATGGCACCGGAGCCATCATGGGTGTTCCGGCTCACGACGACCGCGACATTGAGTTTGCCAAGGCAATGGGGCTTGAAATCAAAATGGTCGTGGACACCGGCGAAGAAGACCCGGCTGTTTCTGGCATAGCCACAAGTGGCGATGGCGTAATTGTGAACTCTGGTGAACTAAATGGCCTGAGTAAGCAAGATGCAATCGCAAAAGCAATTGAGATTGCAGAATCAAAGGGAACCGGAGTTGGGTCGAAAAACTTCAGGCTTCGAGACTGGCTGATCTCAAGGCAGCGCTACTGGGGAACCCCTATCCCGATCATCCACTGTGAGAAGTGTGGCGAAGTTCCTGTTTCACAGGACCAGCTCCCAGTTACCCTGCCTGACAGTTCAGGATTAGACCTGCAACCAAAGGGAACCTCTCCGCTGGGTGCAGCCGATCAATGGCTGAATGTTTCCTGCCCTAGTTGCGGTGGTGCTGCAAAGCGTGACTCAGACACGATGGACACCTTTGTTGACAGTTCTTGGTACTTCCTGAGATTCCTATCGCCACACTCCGAGGAATTCGCGTTTGATCCTGCGGAAGCCAAGAAGTGGGCACCGGTTGACCAGTATGTCGGGGGAGTAACTCACGCAATCCTGCATCTGCTCTATGCACGCTTTTTCACAAAGGTTCTGCACGACATCGGAATGGTTGATTTTGAAGAGCCATTCACCAGGCTCTTGAACCAGGGCATGGTTTTGATGAACGGTTCGGCGATGAGCAAGTCGCGAGGCAACCTAGTGCGACTAAGTGAGCAGCTGGATATCCATGGAGTTGACGCAATCCGTCTGACCATGGCCTTTGCCGGGCCTCCCGAAGACGACATCGATTGGGCTGACGTTTCGCCTGCTGCATCAGCCAAGTTCTTGGCTCGCGCATGGAGAATAGCCAAAGATGTTGATAGCGAGCCCACCGCTGACTTTGCTGCTGGCGACAAGGGCGTCCGCAAGGCAACTCACCAGTTCCTGGTTGGTTTTGAAGAGGCAATCGAGGCTCACAAGTTCAACGTCGGCGTGGCCAAAGCCATGGAGCTGACTAACGCCCTTCGCAAAGCTATTGATCAGGGCGTCGGGCCTAAGGACATTGCTGTTCGAGAGGGCGCAGAAGAGCTAGCCAAGGCGCTGAGTTTGTTTGCTCCCTACACCTCGGAGGACATGTGGCAGTTGCTCGGTCACGAGCCTGCTGTGGCCTTGGCTGGGTTTGGAACGGTTGATCAGAGTCTCTTGGTCGAACAGAGCACGGTTGCCGTAGTGCAGGTAGATGGCAAACTTCGGGACAAGTTCGAGGTTGACCTGTCCATAACCGACGCTGAGTTAGAGGCGATGGCAATGGCTTCTGCGGCGGTTCAAAGGACCATCGAGGGCAAAGAGATCGTAAACGTCATCGTTCGAGCTCCGAAGCTTGTCAACATAGCCACAAAATAGTCCCCCATAAACAGAGATAACCCATGGCCGATCTGAGCCACGGTCTATTGGCAATTCTTGGGGAATGCAGAAGCTTATTGACTGGCTAAAGTCACTAGATCCCACAAAGCGCAAGCAGCTGATCCTTGCTGCAATGCTGGTCGGGTTGCTCTTTGGAGTGCTCTTATCTAACAATGCAGCCCCACAGGCACCTAAGGCGGCGCCAGAGCAAAGTGGCAGTTTTTCAATTTCCGGTGAAATCTTCATTCATGTTGTGGGGGAGGTCCAGGCGCCCGGCCTATATGAAGTGAGCTACGGGGCCAGAGTCAGGGACGTTGTTGAGGCTGCCGGTGGATTCACTGACGCCGCTGTGCAGTCGAGCGTGAATCTTGCCAGATTAGTCTCTGATGGTGAACAGGTCGTGGTCTTGGCCGAGTCTCAAATGGCAACCGACTCCAAAGATGGGTTCATCTCACTAAATAAAGCAACGGCCGCTCAGCTGGAGGAGCTGCCGGGCATTGGCCCAGCACTTGCCGCAAGAATTATTGCCTATCGAGATCAGATCGGCTCGTTCGCCGGCGTTGAACAACTGTTGGAGGTAGCCGGCATCGGCGCCAAGCTGTTTGAGCAGCTGAAGCAAAAGCTGACTTTGTGATTGTTGCAATTGCGGGGTTCTACTGGCTCGCGCTGTGGGTAACTGCACCACCAGGGACACAATCGCAGCTGAAGTTGTCCTATCCAAAAATTGAATTCATTGAGTCTATTCGCCACGCATTTGTTCTGAACGCCCAGGGGATTACAGCTGACTCTAAGGCGCTGGTTGCCGGACTGGCCATCGGCGAACGGGATTTGTTGTCAGCCGAGGTTGCCGAGCAAATGAAGACTCTTTCACTGACACATTTGGTGGCAGTATCTGGGGCAAACCTGGCAATCATCATGGGGGTTTGTTACCTGGTTGTAGCGGGGCTGTCGCTGTCTCGAAACGCTAGGTACATCAGTGCATTATCGGTAATGGTTGCCTATGTGCTTGTGGTTGGGCCGGAATCAAGTGTTCTCCGGGCGGCAACCATGGCTTCCTTTGTCGCGGGAGGACTTTGGCTTGGTCGAGGCTCAAACCCAATCTACGCGCTTGCTTGGGCGATTATCTTTTTGTTGGCAATCGACCCTGGACTGGCTGTCGACTTTGGCTTCTCGCTGTCGGCCTTGGCAACCCTTGGTCTATTGACAATCGCCAAGCCCATTTATCAGTGGGCATCGCGCTATGTTCCGAAGCTAGTAGCCGTAGGTCTTGCGGCGAGCTTCTCGGCACAGCTGGTAACCACTCCGATATTGCTAATGCTGCAACCCTCAATTCCGGTTTACTCGGTGCTGGCCAATCTGATCGTTGAGCCCGTGGTTGCACCAGTAACTGTGCTGGGCATCACGGCTCTAATCCTGGCTATGCCGCTGCCGCTGATCAGTTCTGCTATTAGTTATGTCGCGTCACTTGGAACCTGGTGGATAACCGTCGTGGCAGCGAATCTGTCGAGCTGGCCGGCTGCCAGGGTTCACTTTGTGGCAGGCCCTGCAGGCATTGTCTTGGCCTTTATTGTGGTCGGTCTAGCGCTGTCTATTTACTACCAAGAATTTGCGCGCTATCGAGTGATGCTTGCGGTCAGCTTGATTGGAGCGGTCACTATTAGCTTGTCCTGGTCCATCGTCGACCAGCTTCGCTACCAACACTTTGCGGGGGAGTGGGATGTGGTGAATTGTGATGTGGGTCAGGGAGATGCGCTTGTCATCCAATCTGCTGGGGTTACCGCTCTGATTGACGTGGGTCGTGAGCCAGAACCAATTGATAGATGCCTTGAGAACCTGGGAGTAGACCAGATTGATTTGCTGGTCATCACTCATTTTGACGCAGACCACGCTGGAGGAATCCACGGTGCCCTTAGAAATCGACAGGTGAGTCGAGCCATAATTTCAGGATTCGAAGATGACCGCCCTCTGGTGTCACTGATTGACCAGGAGCTCCATAGTGCAAATGTGCTGGTCTACCAGGGTTTTGCCGGAATGTCAGGGTCGCTAGGGGATCTGCAGTGGAAAGTTCTGTCTCCAACAGCTAACGCTTGGGAGGCAAAGGACAGCAATGACGCATCAGTGATTATCAGCTTCATCGGTGCCGAATTCTCAGCCCTTGCACTCGGCGACCTCGGTGAAATTGGTCAACAGCGCCTGCTAAGAAACTCAGCTGCCGCGCTCAGGGAGCTGACAAGAAAGCCACTGCTTTTAAAGGTCGCCCATCACGGCTCAGCCGATCAGTCCGCCGAGCTGTTTCGGCTACTCGGGCCTGAGGTTGCCATTTTTTCGGTCGGCCGAAATCCCTACGGGCACCCAACCAACAAAGCTCTGACCATGGCTAGAAATTATGCAGGCAGCTCGGTTCGGACCGACGAGCTCGGCTCGATTGCGCTTTGGATCGAAAATGCAGGCTGGAAGATTTCTGCCGCAGGTAAACTGACGGCGTGAGCACAGGCAAAACAGTCAATTGGCATCAAGCAGCTCCAGCGAGCCTTGTTCTTATTACTGGCCCGGAGGTCTACCTAGCGCAGCGTGCCGCTCGGTCAATCAAGGACCAACTGAAAGCTCAACATCCTGATCTTGAATTCACTGAGGTGCAAGACGGTGAATACTCCCCGGGATTGATCTTCAGCCTGGCAGCGCCATCACTGTTTGAGGAACCCAGAATGGTGCTGATTCAGTCTGCAGCAGAGTCCCTGACTGAGGATTTACTAAAGCTCTTTGAAGACGGCCCACAAAACTGCACGATTGTGTTGAGGCTGCCAAATTTGGTCGGCCACAACGGAAAGGCCAAGAAGGCGCTTTCACCTATGGCTCTGAATGTCGTTTGTGATGAGGTCAAGAAAGATGCCGATCGCATCGATTTTGTGAAGCGAGAGTTTCAAAGGCTAGGTGTTCCAGTGGATCAAGCTGCGACAAGGGCATTGATTACAGCCTTCGGTTCTGACATGGGTGAGCTGGGAGCCGCGTGCGACCAGCTTGCTAAGTCTGGCAAAGCTAGCATTTCACTAGCCGACGTGGACAGGACTTTCGAGGGTCGCGTCGAAACTAACGCCTTCAAGATCGCCGACGCTGCTCTTGCCGGCAATGCCTCGGAAGCGATCCGCCTGTTTCGGCATGGATTCGCAACCGGCCTCGACACGGTGGCCCTGACCGCTGCGCTGTCGATGAAGATAAGACAACTTGCGAGGTTGTTCAATGACCGCAATGCTTCTGCGGCAGCTGTTGGCATGCAGCCGTGGCAGCTTGATCGAGCAAGGAAAGAACTGGCTGGCTGGAAAGAGTCCGATTTGATTGAGTTGGTGCAGCTGGCTGCGCAAACAGATTCTGATGTGAAGGGCGCCAGCCGCGACCCGGAATACTCCATCGAGAAATTACTGCTAGCAATGGCTAAATCAGGGTAATAAAAAAACCGAGCCATTGGCTCGGCTTTTCTAAGTAATTCTTTACAGGCTGTTGACCTTCTTGGCGATAGCCGACTTGCGGTTTGCAGCCTGGTTCTTGTGAATGACGCCCTTGCTAACCGCCTTGTCAATCTTGCGGTTTGCGTTTACTAGAGCCTCGGCAGCAGCTGCCTTATCGCCCGCGCTACTTGCCTCGCGCACGCTACGGATTGCTGACTTGAGCTCAGTCCTTACGGCCTTGTTGCGCTCCTCAGACTTGAGGTTGGTGCCAATCCGCTTGATCTTTGACTTGATGTTTGCCATGTTCTACTTTCTACGGCGAAAACTTTTTTACGCAGGAATCCCCGCGAACAAGGCAAAACTCTACCAGTTTGGCAACCAGTGAGCAAGCAACATGGGAGAATACCTTTGTCCAGTCTTCCCAAAATGAGGTTTATTTGTCGCCACGTGCACGGTCTGCTTTAGAGCCGGCTAAGACCAATCAGGAGCAATTGCGCAATTTCTGCATCATTGCTCACATTGATCATGGCAAGTCAACGCTTGCCGATCGCATGCTTCAGCTAACCGGAATTGTTAGCGACCGTGACATGAGGGCCCAGTATCTGGACCGAATGGACATCGAGCGCGAGCGTGGCATAACCATTAAATCTCAGGCGGTAAGGCTTCCCTGGGAGCTAAATGGAGACACTTTTGCACTGAACATGATCGACACCCCAGGCCACGTTGACTTCACCTACGAGGTGTCACGGTCACTTGCTGCTTGCGAGGGAGCGGTTTTGCTGGTTGACGCAGCTCAGGGTATTGAGGCTCAGACGCTCGCGAATCTATATTTGGCAATGGAGAATGATCTAGAGATTATTCCGGTGCTGAACAAGATTGACTTGCCTGCAGCTCAACCAGAGAAATTTGCCGAGGAGTTGGCCAATCTAATTGGTGGCTCACCCGAGGATTGCCTGCGGGTTTCGGGCAAGACAGGCGAAGGCGTTAGCGAGCTCCTGGATCGGATCGTTGAGCGGGTGCCTGCTCCGAGTGGAAATATTGACGCCCCCGCCAGGGCAATGATCTTTGATTCTGTCTATGACAGCTACCGCGGAGTTGTCACCTACGTCAGGATGATTGACGGCAGATTGTCTCCGCGTGAACAGATTCAGATGATGTCAACAAAGGCGGTTCATGAACTGCTCGAAATCGGTGTCATTAGTCCAGAGCCAACTGCCACCAAGGGCTTAGCTGCCGGTGAGGTCGGTTACCTGATAACTGGCGTGAAGGACGTCAGGCAATCAAAGGTTGGTGACACTGTCACAACCAAGTTGAAGCCTGCCACCCAGGCCCTAAAGGGCTATGCGGAACCTAAGCCGATGGTGTTTTCGGGGATTTACCCGATTGACGGCTCCGACTATCCGAACCTGCGTGAGGCGCTGGACAAGCTGAGGCTTTCTGACGCTTCGCTGGTTTATGAGCCAGAAACTTCCGCTGCTTTGGGCTTTGGTTTCAGGTGTGGATTCCTTGGCTTGCTTCACCTGGAAATTATTACTGAGAGGCTCGAGCGAGAGTTCAACCTGTCTTTGATTGCGACCTCGCCGTCGGTGGTCTATGAGGTTACGCGCGAAGATAACACTCAGTTCATTGTTACTAACCCTTCCGAATTTCCCGAAGGAAAAATCAAAGAGGTTAGAGAGCCGATCGTCAAGGCCACAATTTTGACACCTAAGGATTACGTCGGAACCATCATGGAGCTGTGCCAGATCAAGCGTGGAACCATGCTTGACATGCAGTACCTGGGAGAGGACCGCGTCCAGTTGCGCTACCAGCTACCGTTAGCTGAAATTGTCTTTGACTTCTTTGACCAGCTAAAGAGCAAGACCCAAGGTTATGCGTCCCTCGATTACGAGGAGGACGGCTACCTACCTGGAGATCTGGTGAAGGTGGACTTGCTGCTGCAGGGCGAGAAGGTCGATGCCTTTAGCTCGATTGTTCACCGCGACAAGGCCTACGGTCACGGCACCAAGATTGCTGCCAAGCTCCGCGAACTGATTCCTCGCCAGCAATTCGAGGTACCGATTCAAGCTGCTGTTGGCTCAAGGATTATTGCCAGAGAGACCATCAGGGCAATCCGTAAGGATGTTTTGGCGAAGTGTTATGGCGGCGACATCTCCAGAAAACGCAAGCTGTTGGAGAAGCAAAAAGAAGGCAAGAAGCGAATGAAGATGGTGGGCCGAGTTGAGGTTCCGCAAGAGGCCTTTATCGCCGCCCTTTCCTCTGAGGAAACCTCGAAGAGCGAAAAGAAGAAATAGTGGGGTCGGCTTTGCCGCTGGGCATAGCCTGGCCAGAATCAAACCTTATTCCAGCTCTCCTGGGACATGATCAAAGCTTTCACGCCTATGTTCACATTCCATTTTGCGAGGTTAGATGCGGCTATTGCGACTTCAATACCTACACCGCCAAGGAAATCGGAGGAGTCTCGCAATCAGATTTTCACGAATCCATAATTCGTGAGATTCAAGTCAGCGCCAACGTCATGCGGCAATCGGGCTACCCCACAAAAAGCCTGAAAACAATTTTCTTCGGTGGTGGAACGCCATCGCTTTTCAGCTCGAAACAAATTGGCGCAATTCTGAATTCACTTGAATCTGAATTTGGCTTCTCTGATCCGATAGAGATAACCACTGAGGCGAACCCGGAGTCGACTTCGCCAGATTACTTGCGTGAACTTAGTGAGCTCGGGGTCAATAGATTGAGCCTTGGTGCCCAGAGTTTTGATGCCAGCGTTTTGGAGACACTGGACCGAAAGCATGACCCGACTCGAGTGGCTCCCTTGGTTCAGTCAGCCAAGAGCCTTGGCATGGACACCAGCATTGACCTTATCTACGGGGCTCCCGGTGAATCTTTGGAATCTTGGAAGAAAACTGTTGAGCAGGCGATCTCACTTGGGTCGGGGCACATCTCTGCCTATTCGCTAATTGTTGAGCCGGGGACCAAGCTTGCAAGGCAGATTCGTTCCGGTGAGCTGGCGCAAACTGACGAGGATTTGGATGCGGAAAAGTATGTCTTTGCCGACAAGGCATTCACGGATGCCGGACTTGATTGGTATGAGTTCTCAAACTGGGGTAAACCCTCTGCCCACAACCAGGCCTATTGGAGATCTCAGAACTGGTGGGGATATGGACCGGGTGCCCATTCGCACCTCTCCGGTAATAGGTTTTGGAACGTTAAGCATCCGCTGACCTATCAAAATCGCGTAACCGAATCAACCTCAGTGGCCGGACTTGAATACATAGACAAGCGCACCCATCTGGAGGAGCGGTTGATGCTGGAACTTAGAACATCTGCCGGGATACCGATGGAGACTGTTTCCGAGATGGAAATAACCCCGGAGCTATTGCAGTCCTGTCAGGACAACGGGGAGCTGATGGTAATCGATGGGAACCTGGTCGTGACCGACAAGGGCCGGCTATTTGTGGACCGGATAGTGCTCCAACTGCTCACTAATTAGCTGAAGTTGTCTAGACTTGGCACTCTAGGTAGGTGAGTGCCAATGATTCCGAATCGTTCTTTGGAAGTATTGCGGGCAATTGTGGAGGATTACATCTCCTCCAATCAGCCCGTGGGTTCCAAGGCTCTGCTTGACAGGCATCCGCTCGGAGTTTCTGCGGCCACTATCCGCAATGACATGGCGTTTTTAGAAGAGGAAGACCTCATCACCGCGCCCCACACCTCATCTGGCCGAATTCCAACCGAAAAAGGCTATCGACTCTTTGTTGACAAGCTCGGCGAGATCAAACCGCTTTCCAGCTCAGAGCGCAGTGCCATCGAGACATTCTTAGGCGGCGCCACGGACCTCGATGAAATAGTTGAGAAGACAGCGCGTTCACTGTCCTCGCTTACCAACAACTTGGCACTGGTTCAGTACCCATCGTTTGGAAAGTCCAAGGTTCGCCACATCGAATTGATTCAACTCAGTGACCATCGACTACTGGTGATGCTGATTACTGACAGTGGGCGGGTGCAGCAGTCACAGATTGAGTTCCTCGAGCCCATCGACCTGGAGTTGATGCCCGAGGTTAGGGGAAGGCTCAATGGAATGCTTTTCGGCGGGGCGCTAACCGAGGTGAAGTTGACCGTGGAGCGACTGCCAGAGGACTTTTCACCAGAGCGAAGAAGTTTTGTCCAAAAGGTTGTTGAGTGCCTTCAAGATCTGGTTGACGCCAACCGTCAGGAGCGATTGGTCCTGTCCGGAGCGGCCAACCTAGCCAAGCAAGACGATGCCTTTGGGGGAGAGCTTTCCTCTGTGTTGGAGGCTATTGAGGAGCAGGTGGTGATGCTCAAGCTGCTGAATGAGCTGAACACTGACCAGCATGGTGTTGGCCTCAAGATTGGTTCGGAGCTAGGTGTCGCAGGGATTCAGCATGCAACCTTGATGGCTGCGGGCTATCAAAATGGCAGCACTGAGCTTTCCAAAATTGGAGTACTGGGCCCAACCAGAATGAACTACTCCGGGAACATCGCATCCGTTAGAGCGGTTGCTAGATATCTGAGCCAAGTACTGGAGGAAAATTCTTGAGCGACCATTATGAGGTTCTGGGACTCTCGCGAGATGCAACCGAGGATCAGATCAAAAAGGCTTACCGCAAGCTCGCAAGGGAGCTACACCCCGACCTCAACAAGGAGGAAAATGCGGAGGACCGATTCAAGCTGGTCACTCATGCCTATGAGGTCCTTAGCGACCCGCAGGCCAGAGCAAACTATGACCGAGGTGGTCAGGATGGTTTTGGGTTAGGCGACATTTTCGACACCTTTTTTGGGTCCGGTGGCCGCGGTCCGCAGTCTCGTACCCAGCGAGGTCAGGATGCCCTGCTTAGGGTTGATCTGGACCTCAAAGAAGCCGTGTTCGGAGTCAATAAGACACTTACCATCGACACCGCTGTTTTATGCCAGGAGTGCCAGGGCAGCTGCTGCAAGCCTGGAACTTCGGTTCAGACCTGTGATATTTGCAGGGGTTCTGGACAAATACAGCGTCAGGTTCAGTCCTTTATGGGGGCCATGGTCACCACCGCTCCCTGTGGCACCTGCCGCGGTACCGGTCAGGTGATTCCTGATCCTTGCATCTCCTGTAGAGGTCAGGGCAGAGTTCGGGCTTCGCGTGACCTGGACCTAGACATACCAGCTGGAGTGTCGGACGGACTCAGGCTTCACCTGCCTGGGCAGGGCGAAGTTGGCTTTGCCGGGGGACCAAGCGGGGACATCTACCTAGAGGTTTCAGTGCGACCAGATCCAATTTTTGGCCGAGATGGCGATGACTTGGTGGCGGTGCTGGAGGTTCCGGTCGCTGATGCTGCCCTTGGCTTTGAAACCGAGATCGAAACCCTAGACGGTCCAACTTCGGTCACGGTCAAGGCTGGCGCTCAACATGGTGAGGTCGTGACTGTCAAAGGGTTAGGAGCTAACAAACTTCGGGGCCGCGGCAGAGGTGACTTGCTACTGCAGCTGAAGGTGCTTACTCCTAGCCGGCTTGACTCGAAGCAAAAGGACATTTTCAAAAAGTTGAAGGCCCTGCACAAAGATGATGCCCCGCGCCTCGGTTCCAGAAGGGCCAGAGGAAGGTTCTAGTGCATTGGTTCTATGACCCACAAGTAACAGCCACCTCAACTACCGTGGTCGCCAATGAGCTGATCCACTTCAAGTCGCTCAGGCTAAGAGCCGAAGAAGAAATAGCGATCACAAACGGGCAGGGCTCGGTGTTGTTTGCTCGGTGCGTGGACCCGGCCCTGGGCACCATTACGGCGGTCAGCTTTGAGACCAGGCCGAGACCAAAGCTTCCGGTTCATTTGGTCCAATCGCTGGCCAAAGGCGGCAGAGACGAGGCAGCCGTGCAGGCGGCTGTCGAATTGGGTGTCAGCTCCATAACCCCGCTGCAAGCTTCGCGGTCGATCGTGGATTGGGGCCAAAAGGCAGAGCGAAACCAAGAGCGCTGGCAGCAGATTGCTATTTCGGCCATGAAACAGTCGCAGCAGGCATTTCTTCCAATTGTTAACCCCCTGGTCAAGCCCAAGGCGCTAGTTACTGATTCTCAAGTGCTGGTTCTGGAGCCAACAGCCCCAGTGGCCCTCAAGGGCCTGGCTCTGGCAGAGGCAGTGACCATCGTGGTCGGGCCAGAGGGCGGCTTCGAGCAGAGCGAACTATTGGAGTTTGAGCACAAGGGTTTTGTTCAGGCAAGGCTCGGGTCGTCAGTGCTTCGAACATCAACGGCAGGACCGGCGGCATTGGCGGTAATTCTGGCAATGGCTGGTGCTTGGGATTAGTCAGTAAACTGGCAAAGGAGGCGAACTTGGACTGTATTTTTTGCAAGATTATTTTGGGAGAACTCCCATCGGAGATAATCGCGTCAAACCAGGATGCTGTGGCTTTCCGGGACATGTATCCGCAGGCTCCAGTTCACATTTTGGTGGTGCCCAGACAGCACACCAAAAACATTGGTGAGCTGGAAGATGAGGTGGTCCTAAAGGGCTTGTTTTCGCTGATTCGGGAAGTTGCCGAGACCTTCACCGACGGTGAGTTCAAGCTGCAGTTCAACTCCGGAGCCCGCGAGGGTCAATCGGTGTTCCACACCCACGCCCATGTGATTAGTCAGCGGAGCGCTTAGTGGCAACCACTAAGTTCCAACTTCCAGAGATAGCTCTGATAGACCTGCTGGGTCAAGAAGATAAGAACCTGCGTCGTATCGAGACTGACCTTCAAGGTCTGAAGATCCAAAATCGAGGGCATGATTTCACTCTGACCGGCGAGGATCAGGCGGTTCTGGTTGGCCAAGCGGTGCTTATTGAGCTGGTTGAGATGGTCAGGCAGGGCCTAAGCCCCACCGAGCACTCTGTTTCGGAAACAATCAAAATTATCCTGGAGGGCAAAAGCGAGCCGGCATCGAAGATTCTTGCGGCAACCACCATTCGCACCCCCGCAAAAACAATTAGAGCGAAAACTAGCGGTCAGAAGACTTACCTCGATTCGATAGATGAAAACACGATCACGTTTGGAATCGGTCCGGCGGGAACCGGGAAGACCTATTTGGCGGTTGCCAAAGCGGTTGAGGCTCTCTACAACAAAGAAGTCAGCAGGATCATCTTGACTCGTCCAGCTGTCGAGGCTGGCGAGAAGCTTGGGTTCTTGCCCGGAACACTGAGTGAGAAGATTGACCCTTATCTGAGACCACTTTTTGATTCGCTGCAGGAAATGCTTGAACCAGAGGTGACGGCAAAGATGATGGACGCCGGGGTCATTGAAGTTGCTCCACTTGCCTACATGCGCGGGAGAACACTAAATGACAGTTTCATTATTTTGGATGAGGCACAAAACACTACCGGCGAGCAAATGAAGATGTTTCTCACCAGATTGGGCTTCAATTCAAAGATGGTGATCACCGGTGACGTGACGCAAATTGATCTGCCCGGTGGGAATTCTGGCCTTCGAATTGCACAAAACGTTTTGGCTGACGTCGAGGGACTGCACATCTCACATCTATCCAGCCGCGACGTTGTCAGGCATGAACTTGTTACACGAATTATCGACGCATATGATTTGGCGGCGACAAAATGAGCATTGAGATTTCAAACGAATCTGAGTTGGCTGTTGACCAAGAGCGAGTCTTGGCTTTGGCAGGGTTTGTTAGGGACGCACTGAAGCTGCATGCTCTGGTGGAGCTGGGCATCACCTTTGTTGACGAAGCACCCATGACAGAGCTTCACATTCGTTGGATGGATGAGCCCGGCCCAACTGATGTGCTCAGTTTTCCGATGGATGAACTGCGGCCTGGCTCTGACTTGCGCGCTCCCACCGAGGGAATCCTGGGTGACATTGTTGTCTGCCCTCAGGTTGCTAAGGCTCAGGCGATCACTGCGGGACACGAGACAATTAACGAAATATTGCTGCTCGTTACACACGGCATGCTGCATTTGGTCGGATTCGATCATGCAGAAAAGGACGAGGAGAAGGAAATGTTTGACCTCCAAAAACGCCTTCTACTCGAGTTTTACGAGAGTGAAACCAAATGATCATTGGCTTTGCAGGAATTATCTTCCTGTTTGTCTTGGTGGCGGTGGCCTCGGTTCAGACCAGGCTGGAGCTAACAGAGGATCAGCGAGCTGGCGCGCTGTCATTGGCCAGAGCGCTGCTGATCAGCGCGCTTGGAGCAATTTGGGTCATCTTCACGCCTGAAGGTGATCGCCTAAGAATTGTTTTTGGGATACTTCTGATAGTCATCTGGTTGCTTCAGCAGCTTCTTGGTCGAGTTATCGGAAAGTCGAAACTGGCCGAATCTCTAACCCTTCGCGCGGAGCGGTTGGTGACCTGGTGGAGCAAGTTGGTGACGCCGATTCGACTGGTTACCCCAGAGGCCGCGGAAGAGTATGAACAGGAATTGATTGACTCGGTTGAAGAGTTTGCTGAGACCGTTGTTCGAGAGGTGATGGTGCCGCGGGTTGACATGGAGGTTGTGGACAGTGACGCCATGCTGCAAGATGCCCTGAGCACATTCATCTCCACCGGCTTTTCTAGGTTGCCGGTGGTTGGCCAGAGCGTTGACGA
>Ga0208148_1000122_pt1 | contig 31343 bp, 50 predicted proteins | sample DEB08_DNA_16_FD_184525 | JGI IMG/M metagenome (GOLD analysis project Ga0208148, IMG submission 184525) | Aqueous microbial communities from the Delaware River and Bay under freshwater to marine salinity gradient to study organic matter... | ecosystem: Environmental > Aquatic > Marine > Coastal ...
GCCGCCAGTAAAAAGCGCAAATAAACCACTTTCTTTTTTTCTGGAGTTAAATCATGGCCGCTACCACCTCAAGTACCTTAGACGATCTGTTTGTTGCAATCGTCGCCCAAGCACGTTTTACCGCTGAAGAGCAATCTTTGATGCGTAACCTTGTCACGATGTACAACATCGATGGTCAAGCTGGCAAGACTGTGCAAGTCCCCAAGTACCCAGCCATCACAGCCGCCGCGCTGACCGAAGGCACGGATATGTCTTCAACGACTGTTTCAACTTCTAGCGTGTCCATCACGGTTGGTGAAGTTGGCGCACAAGTGTTGTTGACTGACCTTGCCGCAATGGGCGCTGGCAACCCTGCTGACGAACTCGGCACGGTGTTGGGTAACGCTATCGCTACCAAGATGGACAAAGACCTAATCGCTCTGTTCGACGGTTTGAGCGCCTCACAAGGTGCAACGACTACCGAGTTGACGGTTGCCGCTTTGTTCCAAGCCGCCGCTACCCTGCGTGCCAATAAGGTAATGGGTCGCATCGTTGGTGTGTTCCACCCCTACCAGACGTACGCTCTGAAGGCTAACTTGACCAACACAATGGTCAACCCTAACGGCGGCGATCTGCAAAACGAAGCGATGCGTACTGGTTATGTTGCTACCATTGCTGGTATCGACATTTTCGAGTCTGCCAACGTGACCATCGACGGCTCAGGCGATGCCAAGGGCGCTGTCTTCTCACCAGAGGCATTTGCCTTGGCTATGAAGCGCGACTTCAACATCGAGCCACAGCGTGATGCTTCTAACCGCGCATTTGAGTTGAACGCAACCGCCATCTACGGTGTCGGTGAGTTGGATGACTCCTACGGCGTGGAAATGTACTACGACGCTGGTCTGTAAGTAAGAGGAAGCCCCTGCATCATAGTGGTGTGGGGGCATCTTTTAACTGAGGATTAAAAATGGCGTTTAGCACAGACACAGACTTGCAAGCGATAGTCCCTGACATCTTGGACTTTGGCATTGCCTCATTCGCTGATGAGCACGCATTGGCGCAAGCCGACATTGAGCGCGTCATTCGGGCAAAGTGGTATCCCAAACTGCAATTAACGTCTGAGATGGACGCAACCCTGTTGACCGATTCCCAATGGACTAAAACAGCGTCTTATCTGGTGCTGTGGAAGTACGCATTGCCTAAACTCACAAACTGGGTTGATGGCGACCGTTTCCAAAACATGATTGAGTTCTACAAGAGCCGATATTCTGAGGAACTTGAGAGCGTGTTGCAGGATGGCGTTGAGTACGATGCCAACGATGACTCTGTTGTGACAGATGAGGAAAAGCGACCACTTAACCACGGGCGTTTAATCCGATGAGAACAAGTATAGAGTTTGATGCTAAAAAATTAGACAGAAGACTCGACAAGCTATTGAGGGAAATGCCAGCGGCTGTGGACAAAGCATTGATTCAAACCTCTCAGTTTGGTACAAATTTGATCTTAGACCGAACCGAAAGAGGTGTCGGCTACGAAGGTAAATTCAAGCCCTACACGCCCGAGTACGTTAAGCGCAAGGGTCAGGGCTGGTCATCAACCAATAGAACCAGAGGCTTTGGTGGCGCACCCACCAGCCCCGTTAACTTAATGTTGCGCGGCGAAATGTTGGGTGCAATGGCAAGCAAGAAGGTAAAAACTGGCGTGGCTAGGATTTACTTTACAAGGTCAACAGAGGCGAAGAAGGCGGCGTTTAACAATAAAACCAGACCTTTCTTTGGCTTTAACGTATCAGAGCAAAACAAATTGCGGAATTTCTTTGCAAACAGGTTTAAATTATGAGCAAGCGAGAGTCCATTGCCGCAAACATCGTAGCTACGCTGACGGCTATGACTACGCCTGTCCAAGCCAAGTACATCACCCGCGAGCCGTTTGATTTCACGAAGCTATCCAACGCTCAATTCCCAGCCATTTTGGTTCAGTCCTCTACTGAGACACGGGAAGATGCCACGATAGGCGGCTCAGACATATTACGCGAGGGAAGCATTGACTACCAAATGATTGGTTACGTCAAGGCTACCTCATTGGACACCGCACGCAATCAACTGGTTGAAGCGATGGAGAACGCGCTAGACGTAGACCGAACTCGCGGGGGCTATGCGCTTGACACTCAAATCATTTCAGTAGAGACCGACGAAGGCTCAATTGACCCGATTGGAGGGGTTATCGTAACCGCAAGAGTTCAGTATAATTTCACCCGTGGGACTGTATAAGTTCCGATAACCGAAAGGCAATATCATGGCTACACATAAAGGCTCAGAAGGAACTATCAAAGTCGGCTCAGATGCCGTCGCTGAAATTCGTTCATTCTCAATTTCACAAACTGGCGACACCGTGGAAGACACCACGATGGGTGACTCCGCACGCACTTACAAGCCCAGCCTAACCTCTTGGAGTGGCTCGGTTGAAGTGTACTGGGACGAAACAGACACCGCTGGTCAACTGGCTTTAGCTGTTGGTGCAGAAGTTACGCTAAACGCTTACCCAGAGGGTGACGGCGCTGGCGCTTACTACTACACGGGTTCTGCAATCGTTACTGGTAGCACAGTCAATTCATCTTTTGATGGAATGGTTGAGGCATCGATTACCGTTCAAGGTAACGGCGCATTGACTACCACGACCGTCTGATGAGTTTAGGCGCACGAATCGCCGCCAAGCGGCAAAGCAACCGCAGTATGATTGAAGTGGCTGAGTGGGGTGATGATGCTCCACTAGCCATTTATACGGGTTCGCTTACCTGTGCTGACGTTGACAAATTGCAACGCAAGCATAAGGACTTTATGAGCAACCCAACCGTTGCGGCAATGGTTGATTTGCTCATTATGAAAGCTGAAGACAAAGACGGCGAAAAGCTGTTTACGTTGGAAGACAAGCCTTTTTTGATGCGGGAGCCAGTTACGCTCATCTCCAACATCTCTGGGCAAATGTTCGCAACCGTTGAATCGATAGAGCAACTGGGAAACGACTGAAGGCAGACGGATTGCGGCTCAACTTGATTGCGCTTGCAGACCGTTTGCACAAGACGATTGAGGAGATTGAAGAAATATCTCTGACCGAGTTGCACGAATGGATTGCCTACTTTGAATTGAAAGAAGAAAAACATGGCGGTCAATGACGTTAATATTCGGCTAAGAGCCAAAGACGAAACCGCTAATGCTTTCAAGAGCGTTAAAGGTTCACTTGGTGGACTAAAGAACGCGGTTTTTAGTGTTCAAGGTGCAATCGCTGGCATAGTCGGCGGCGCTGTTGTTGGCACTATCGTCAACGCCAACAAATCATTCCAAAGCCTACAAGCAAGCCTGATTACGTTTACAGGCTCTGCTGAAGCGGCGGCGGCTCAGTTTGAGGTCTTACAGAAGTTTGCCGCAACGACTCCCTTTGCTTTAGAGGAAGTTGTTGGAGGCTTCAACAAGCTGATTGCTAGGGGTATCAACCCATCCATTGAGTCTCTGACCGCTTTTGGAAACATTGCTTCTGGTACAGGCAAGAGCCTAGACCAGTTTATTGAGGCGGTGGCTGATGCGGCTGTTGGTGAGTTTGAGCGCCTTAAAGAGTTCGGTATAAAGGCCGCGTCTGAGGGCGACAAAGTTTCCCTTACCTTTGGTGGCGTTACAAAAACCATTGGCAAGAACTCACAGGAGATGCTTGCCTATCTTGAGCAACTTGGGCAGACAAAGTTTGCTGGCTCGATTGAGCGACAAGCAAACACAATTGGCGGCGCTTTTTCTAATTTCGGCGACTCAATTTCAACGCTTAGTGTGGCGATTGGTGAGGCTGGCTTAAATGATTTCCTTGTACAAACTACAAGAGAGATGAGCCGCTTAATAAACGTGACAACGCAGGCAACCAAGGCAAACCTAGGCTTAATAGATGTCATTGGAATAACCTTGCGCGAGGCTTTTAGCGACGCAACCGAGTCATTAAAAGTTTACAGAAAAGAACTGGAAACGCTAAAAAAAGGCAGAAGCATATTAGAGTTTTTAGGTCTTGATTTAACAAATTCAAACCAAGAAATTGAGGATGTTCGAAAAAAGATAAACATCTTGCTGGAGTCTGAAAGAAATGCGGCTGGAATTTCTGGCTTTACACCTAGAAGAGCAATTACTGCCCCAGTCAAAGCATTGCCAACAGCCACCGTCTCTAAGGATCAGCAAAAGGCGATAGACAATTACAACAAGTCAATCATTGATGCCGAGGTTCATTGGGCTGGGGCGATGACTGGTAGCGAGCGTAATGCACGCAACCGTTTGAAGGTAATCGAAGACACTAAAAAAGCCCTAGATGATTTGAAGGTAGCGCAAACTGGTGGCTTCTATGACCCTGCTCAACGCGGCAAGAGGCAAAACACATTGCCAGCAGAACTAGAGGTTATTAAAGAAACTCTTGAGGCTTCAAAGTCACCCTTGCAACAATACGCGGAGAGTGTGGACAATGTGCAAGCAAGTTTGCAAAACGTGGCGCTGAGTGGCTTGAAGTCAATGGAAGATGCGCTTGTCAGTTTGGTGAATGGTACTATGAGCGCCAAGGATGCCTTTAGATCAATGGCAAGCAGTATCATCAATGACCTGATTCGCATAATGATTCAGAAGTCCATAACTGGTCCGATTGCTGGCGCTATGGATGGATTCTTTAGCGGTGGTGGTAAAGCCATTGGTGGTTCTGTGCAGTCTGGCAAGCCCTACATGGTTGGCGAGCGTGGCGCTGAAATGTTCGTGCCTAACCAGTCTGGTTCAATCATCCCAAGCAACCGACTATCTAGTGGTGGCGGTGGAACAACGATTGTGCAAAACATAAATGTCACAACGGGCGTGCAACAGACGGTCAGGGCTGAGATAATGACCTTGATGCCGCAGATTGCTAACGCCGCCAAGTCTGCTGTTGCTGATGCAAAACTGCGCGGTGGTTCATATGCCGCCGCCTTGGGGTAAAAAATGGCTATTACATATCCTGTCTCATTTCCAGCAAGCATTGGCTTTGCAAACCTAAACATTCGGGCGCGTACCGTTGTTGGGGTTAACGCTTCGCCATTTACGGGACAGCAACAGGTTTACAAGCATCAGGGTCAATGGTGGGAGGCTGAAGTCTCTTTGCCGCCTATGAAGCGTGCAGATGCTGAGCAAGTAATTGCTTTCTTGCTGAAAATGAATGGTCAATATGGCACGTTCTTGTTGGGCGACAAAGCCAATCCATCTACCCGTGGGGTTGGTACAGGTACGCCATTGGTAAACGGTGCATCACAGACAGGCGATGAGTTAATCACCGATGGCTGGACAATCAGCACCACAGGCATCCTAAAGGCTGGAGACTGGATTCAGTTAGGCTCTGGGTCAACCACACGCCTTTACAAAGTACTGGATGACGTAAACAGCGACGGTTCTGGCAATGCGACCATCAACATATTCCCTAACTTACGCTCATCACCAGATGATGATGCCGCACTTACTGTAAGCAACACGCAAGGTTTGTGGCGGTTGGTCAGTAACGAAACAGAATATTCCATTGACAACATGAGTATTTACGGCATGACCTTTGCCTGTGCGGAGGCTTTATGAGTAGAGATTTAACGTCAGGCGTACAGACAGCAATTGAGGCTACGCAAGTTCAGCCTTTTTTGCTATTTGAGGGGCTGTTTTCTTCTGGCTACGTCAGGATGTGGTCTGGTTACGGTGACATTGTTTGGGATGCCCGCACTTGGACTGGTGTCGGTAACTTGATGGGCATCTCAGCCGTTCAAGAGACAAGCGAGATACAGGCCAATGGCATCACAGTCACGATGAATGGCATACCGTCTGAATTGATTTCTTTGGCCTTGCAGGAATCAGAGCAAGGTAAGTCAGGCAAGGTTTATCTGGGCTTTTTAGACGAAAGCGGTGTGATTGCTGACCCTACAATGATATTTGAGGGCAAGTTAGATATTCCAGCCATTCAAGAAGAAGGCGAAACATCCACTATTTCTGTTACCTACGAGTCGCGTCTGATAAACCTGCAACGCTCAAGGGAGTCGCGGTTTACCAATGAGGAGCAACAGCGCGAGTACGATGGAGACTTGGGTTGCGAGTTCGTACCAGCGATGAAAGAAGTTACGCTTACATGGGGTCGCTCATGAGGCTAGAGGGCTGGGAATTCAAACTCAATAAAGCGTTAGAGGAAACTGGCGCTTTTGAGTGGGGCACAAACGATTGCTGTATGTTCGTTTTTAGGGTCGCAGAGGCGATTTCTGGCGTGGACTACGCCAAGCCTTACCGTGGATATAAAACGTCTAAGGGAGCCGCTAGAAGGCTTTTAAAGTATGGTGGCGTCGAAGGTGTTGCTATTAACTCATTTGGAGAGCCTAAAAAGCCTCTTTTGGCTAAACGCGGCGATGCTGTGCTGGTTAAATCTGGCGATGATTTAGCCCTTGGCGTCTGTGTCGGCGATAAAATGGCTGTGGTCACAGAAACTGGATTGGTTCTTATCTCAATGCGAGAAGCAATCAACGCTTGGAGCATATAAATGGCAAAGTACGTTAAAGCCGCCTTAGTTGTCGCCGCAGTCGCTACTGGTGTCGGCATGGTGGTTGGTCTTGCGGCTGTTGGTTCTGCCACATTTGCCGTTGGTAGTTTGGCTTTGACGGGTGCAACCGCTTACTTTGCTACCAGTTTTGTAACCTCATTAGTTCTCAGCGGGGTTTCGGCGGCATTGGCAAAAAAGCCAACGATAGGCGGCGGCTCAATCACCCTGCAAGACAGGACTGTCACGTCAAGGCAACCAATTGCACCTCACGTTATTACCTATGGTCGCACTCGGTTGGGCGGCACGATTCTTTATCTTGAGTCAACAAACTCAAACAAGTATCTCCACATGGTCATTGCCCTTACTGGGCATGAGATTGATGGCGTAGAGAAGATTTACTTCAATGAGGATGAGGTAGTCATTGATGGCTCAGGCAACGTAACCTCTGGGCAATATGCTAATAAGGCTCGGATTAAGTACAAGCTGGGTACTGCCGATCAAACGGCTTTTGATGACCTAGTGGCTGAGTCTGCTGGCAAATGGACTGCAAACCATCGTGTTCGCGGTCGCGCTTTGCTTTACGTTCGCCTTGAGTACGATCAAAACGTCTATTACAACGGTATGCCTAACGTTTCGGCATTGATTCGCGGCAAAAAGGTTTATGACCCACGCACCGAGACAACTGTTTGGTCAGCAAACCCAGCCCTTTGCTTATCTGATTACTTAACAAATACCAAGTACGGCATGGGCGCTGATTACGCCACAGAGATTGATGAGACTTCATTAGCCGCCGCCGCCAATATCTGCGATGAGGATGTGTCACTTGTCGCAGGCGGGACTGAAAACAGATATGAGGCTAACGGCGCATTCCCAACATCAAGCAAGCCAGAAGACGTAATCAATCAAATTGTTTCCTCAATGGCTGGCAGGTGCATTTGGTCTGGTGGCGTTTGGCGCATCTTGGCTGGGGCTTACTACACACCAACATTGTCCTTTAACGAAAACGATCTAAGAGGTGGTTTTCGAGTTCAGTCATTGGTTAGCCGCCGTGAGAGTTTCAACGGCGTAAAGGGCGTATTCTTATCGCCTGCTGACAACTATGTTGTAACCGACTTCCCAGCGATTACATCAACCACGTTTGTGGCTCAAGACAACGGCGAAGAAAACCTCAAGTCAATTGAGTTGCCTTGGACTACATCAGCAAGCATGGCGCAACGCTTGGCAAAGATTGAATTGCTACGCGCACGACAGCAGATTACAACGTCCTTGCCAATGAAGCTAACTGGCCTCAAGGCTCAAGTCGGTGATATTGTGCAAATTAACAACACAAGAATGGGTTGGTCAAACAAGCCTTTTGAGGTGGTTGGGTCTCAAATCTCATTTGGTGAGATTCTTGGGGTTGATCTTGAGTTGCGTGAAGTGGCATCAAACGTCTATGACTGGGCAACAAGTGAGGAGTCGCCTTACGACCCAGCGCCAAATACAAGTCTGCCAAGCGTCTTCAACTTAACGCCGCCATCGATACTCAGCACAGACACTCTTGAGATCAATGCCGAAACGATTGTGACTAAATTGGTCGCCACTTTGACTGGCACAGCTACATTTCAAGATCGATACGAAGTACAGGCAAAGCCATCAACTGAAACCGAGTGGCTAAACCTTGGTCAGGCATCTGGCAACACGTTCCAATTGGCTAACGTCATTGATGGCGCTTTGTATAACATTCGCGCTCGGTCAATCAACATACTTGGGATTACGTCTGAATGGTCTTATGAAAACCATGAGGTCATTGGAAAGACAGCGCCGCCTCAGAACATAAGCGACTTCACAATCAACATTATTGGCACGCAGGCTTATCTGACTTGGACTCCTGTGCCTGACCTTGATTTGTCGCACTATCGGATTCGTCATGCGCGTGAAACGGTTGGGGCTAACTATGCCAACGCTGTTGATCTAATTCCCAAGGTATCTCGCCCCGCTACATTTGCCATTGCTCCCGCTATGACGGGGACGTACTTTATCAAGGCAATTGACAAGCTGGGCAACGAATCCTTGCAATCAACCTCAACCGTGGCAATCATTGAAGGCATTAAAGACCTCAATGTAGTTGAGGCAATCACAGAAAGCCCATTGTTCTCAGGCTCTAAAACCGAGTGTAGCGTCACAGAAGAAGGCTACCTAGTCTTGGATACCTCCACAGACTTTGATGACATTACAGGGCTGTTTGACGACGCTGATGGCGACTTCGATGGTGGTGGAGGTAGCGTTTCAACAACTGGAACCTACGAGTTTGCCAATTATTTTGATTTGTCTCAGGTTTACACCAGCCGAGTTACATCAAATATAACCGTAACCAGATTGGATTACGTTAATTTGTTTGACGATGCGACAGGCAACTTTGATGAAAGAGTTGGCTTGTTTGATGGCGACCCGAATAGCTACGGCGATACAAACGTTATTCTTTATATCTCAACGACAGAGGATGACCCTGCTGGCGACCCAGTTTGGAGTGATTGGCGGCAATTCTTTGTTGGGGACTACAAGGCACGCGCATTTAAGTTTAAAGCGGTTCTTACCAGCAAATCAGGCGAGTCTAGCCCTCAATTGGAGGCTTTGAGCGTCAGCATTGATATGCCTGATCGAGTTATCTCTGGGGACAATCTTGCGAGTGGTGCTGGAGCCTATGTTGTGACCTATGGTAAAGCGTTTAAACAGACGCCAGCCGTAGCAATTGCCGCCGAGAATTTAGCGCAAGGCGACTACTACGAAATCACCTCAAAATCAGCGTCTGGGTTTACAATTACATTTAGAAACTCAGGCGGTTCAGCGGTTAGCCGCACATTCGATTATGTCGCCAAAGGTTATGGCGAATTAGCCACCGCATAGGAGTAAAAATGGCACAGCACGACTTTTCCATCGCCAATCAAGGCTTTCCCGCTTTCCGAGCAGACTTAAATGATGCTTTGGGCGCTATTGCATCCACATCTAGCGGCGCAAGCGCTCCAAGCGTACCTTATGCCAATCAATTATGGATGGACACAACAAACCACATCCTCAAGGTTCGCAATGAGGACAATGACGCTTGGATTAGCCTTGCCACGTTTGACCAGACAACCGATGCGGTTACATACATTGACAGCGTAGAGTTAGCCAAGGTCATCGTAAGCGATGCCGTGCAGACCTTTACAGCCGCCCAACGCGGTGCTGTTGCTACGCTATCCGAGACCGCCACAATCGCGGTTGACTTGGCCTTGAGTAACAACTTCACGGTCACGCTAACGGGCACGGCGACAGCCGTAGGCGCGCCAACCAATGCGGTGGCTGGTCAGAGTGGTTCAATCTTTATCGTGCAAGATTCAGGGGGCGGCAACATATTAGGCTGGAATACAGCGTGGAAGTTTGCTACGGGTACTGTACCCACCCTAAGCACGGCTGGTGACGCTGTTGACCGTGTTGACTACATTGTTAAAGGTGCAAGCGAAATCCATGCTGTGTGGACTGGAGATTACAAGCGATGAGTATTATTGGTTCAAACATACTAGCGGGCGCATCGGGTCAAGGTGGGGGCTACACCATTGAGAACTCCCTGCGCTTTCGCTCAAGTGCGTCTGCTTACCTGAGTAGGACTCCTGCATCCGCTGGAAACCGCAAGACTTGGACATGGAGTGGTTGGGTTAAGCGTGGGTCTGTTACAACAAGAACTGCTTTGTTTGGGTTCGGCTCTCAAGGAACTGTTTATATCAACAGCACACCCGCTGATATTGAAATAGTTGCTGGAGGAGGCACTTCTATATATTTAGTAACTCGTGCTCTATATCGTGACCCTTCTGCGTGGTATCACATTGTTATTGCATTTGATACTACCCAAGCAACCGCCGCAAACCGTGTAAAACTGTATGTCAACGGAGTACAAGTAACTTCTTTTTCGTCATCTACTTACCCCTCTCAGAACTTTAACACGGATTGGAATAACACGGTTGCACAATACATTGGAGCACGAGGTGATGATGGGCTATCTGCGTACTGGGATGGTTACATGACCGAGGTGCACAACATTGACGGACAAGCCCTAGACGCATCCGCCTTTGGTGAGTACAACGAAGACACAGGCGTATGGCAACCAGCCGCCTACGAAGGCACATACGGCACAAACGGCTTCTACCTGCCCTTTAGCGATGCAACGACCACGACAACCTTGGCGGCTGACTCAAGTGGCAACGGTAACGACTGGACACCCAACGGCATCTCGCTGACGGCTGGTGTTACTTACGACAGCATGACAGACACGCCTACGATTTATGCAGACGGTGGAAATTATGCTGTGTTGAATCCGTTGTCATTAGGTAGCACAGTAACCTTATCTAACGCTAATTTGACTATGACGGAGGTTGGTGCTTTTGTAACTACTGTTTCGTCTATTGGAGTAACTTCTGGCAAATGGTATGCCGAAATGACTGTTGGGTCAAACACTTATGCTGGTACTTGTGGTATTGCAAAACTCGGTTATTCGCCCACATCACGTTTGGGTTTTCAAGCAAACACTTGGGCTTACAACAGTGATGGCGGCTTGTATTACAACAGCACCCAACTTACTCCAACACAAGCAGGATTTACTACCGGAGATGTGATTGGTATTGAACTTGACGTTGATAATTTAACAATTAAATTTTACAAAAACAACACCTTACAAACTCAGTTTTATACAGCCGCTAATTCAGGTTTAACTGCTGGTGAATTTTACTTTGCAACTGGTCACATTAACAGCACATCAAATTGGAACTTCGGTCAACGCCCATTCGCCTACACGCCACCCACAGGCTTCTTGCCCTTACACACGGGTAACTTGCCAGACAGCGCAATTGTGGATGGGAGTGAGTATTTTGATGTGCTGACTTACACGGGTAATGGTACAGGTCAGAGCATAACTGGTCTTGAATTCCAGCCTGACTTTGTTTGGGGTAAAAGTAGAACTAATGTTAGAAACCACAACTTATATGATTCTGTGCGCGGTGCTGGTAATATGCTTCTTACTAATGGCACAACCCAAGAACTTACTGGTGGGGAGCTAACGGGATTTAATACTGACGGCTTTACGCTTGGCTCTAATGTCTATCAGTTAAATGCGTCAGGCGATAGTATGGTAGCTTGGAACTGGAAAGCTGGCACAGCCTTTAGCAACGACGCGGGGACTAACGGCGCAACAATTGCAAGCGTGGGGTCGGTGAACCAAGACGCTGGTTTTAGCATTGTGACTTATACGGGTAACTCAACTAGCGGGGCAACCGTTGCTCACTCGCTTGGGGCAGAGCCTAAAATGGTGATTGTTAAAGCTAGAGGAACGCCGAATGGGATTGCCAGAAGTTGGTTTGTGTATCACGGTGAGTTGGGGGGTACAAAATTTATATACCTTGATCAAGCACTCAGAGACCAAACTGGAAGCACAGTTTGGAATAACACAAACCCTTCAAGCACGGTGTTTACTTTAGGCAACGAAAACTCAGTAAATCAATCAACTTACGATTATGTAGCCTACTGTTTCGCCGAAGTAGAAGGGTATAGCAAGTTCGGTAGCTACACGGGCAATGGTTCCTCAGACGGGACTTTTGTGTATCTGGGATTTAGGCCCGCTTATCTGCTAACGAAGCGTTCTGACTCTGCTGGAGGGTGGCACCTATTTGATTCAACTAGGGGAGCATACAACCCAGACGACCCGTATTTATACCCTCATCTTGCCAACAAAGAATACGGTGGAGTTGATACCTACGATTTGCTTTCAAACGGCTTCAAAAACACCAGAGCTGGAGTAGACCAAAACGCAAGCGGCGGTACATACATCTACATGGCCTTCGCTGAAAACCCATTCAAAAATTCCCTCGCACGATAAGGAAAACATATGTACAAAGTAAACAACAAACCTCTACCACTCGACCGTGCCTTTACGTTGGGGGACATTCAATACCCAAGTAACTGGTTACGCAGGTCAACAGCTATTGCTCGACTAGCCTTGGGTATTACATGGGAAGCTGAACCAGCGCGTGCTGACGACCGCTTCTACTGGAATGGCGACATCAACAACCCTAAGGCTATAGAAGACCGTGAGGAAGTCGACGAAGATGGCAACCCCATGTATGTCAAGGTGCTGGGTGAAGTGGATGGTGAGCCTGCTATGGTGGACAGCGATGAGCGTCTGGTCGCTAAGGGCTTGAAGTCCAACTGGATTGCTCAGGTCAAGGCTACTGCTGGCACAATGCTGGCGGGTACTGACTGGATGGTGATTCGCAAGGCAGAGCGTGACGTGGCTATCCCTGATAGCGTAGTAGCCAAGCGTGCGGCGATTGTGGCAGAAGCCGACCGACTTGAAGCGGCGATTAAGTTGTGCGAAAATGTTGAGCAACTGATAGCCGTTGTGAGCGCTCAGAACTGGGAAAATTAAACCATGTCCAACGAAGTCCAACTAACTGACGCACAGATTGACGCTATCGCTGAGAAGGCGGCTGAACGTGCGTTCCAAAAGATTTATCAGAATGTTGGCAAATCGGTGTTGACTAAGTTGACGTGGATGGTGGGCGCGGCTGTCGTTGGATTATTCATGTGGCTTGGCTCAAACGGCTCTCTGCCTAAATAATGCTACTTGAGTTGGCGGCGGCTAATGCCGCGTTCGCAGTCATTAAGACCAGCCTGCAAAATGGTTCAGAGATAGCCGCCTGTGGTGCAAAGCTAGGCGAGTATTTCGGCCTCAAGGCTGAGATAGCAAAGAAGGCATCTGCAAAGGGTAGCGACTCGGAAGAGTTCTGGGCGCTGGAAAGTCTGCGGGAAGCAGAGGCTGAGTTAAAAACGCTACTTATATACTGCGGTCGCCCATCGCTCTACGATGATTTTCTTGCCCACCAAGCCAAAAAGAAACGTGAGCGAGACCAAGCCGAACGTGAGAAAGCGTTGGCAATCTACAAACGCAAACAATTGGTGTGGGCTTGGATAAACGGCGCTCTAATTATCATCTCGGTGGTAACTGGGTTAATCATTGTTGCTGGACTCATCTGGCTTATTACGACGAAAGGTGAATTATGAAAAGAGACCTACCAAAGCGCAACGAGCGTTCAGGGCGTAATAAGAAAAAGAGGAAATAAGCAATGGCCTACCAACTTGACGAACACATGACAACAACCAACGTCTTCCTTGACGTTGCTAGAGGTCATTACAACAACTTAAAGCCTTTAAACATCTTTGGATTCAACCGTGATGTCGGTGATTCTTTTGAAACATTGTGGAACGATGGCGGCTCTTACGTCTACCCATCATCTGCCTCTGTTTTGTCTGTGGTCTCTACTTCTGCCTCAGACACAATGGACGTTTTGATTAACGGCCTAGACTCTGATTATGTTGAGATTTCAGAAACAGTCACCTTGACTGGCACATCGGCGGTATCAACTACTCAGGCATTTTTCCGCATAAATTCAGCGGTGATACTGAGTAGCACAAACGTCGGCAATATCAGCATCAAAATTGGCGCTACCTTGCACGGTTACATTGAGGCTGGTCAAGGCGCAACGCAAGCGTGCGTGTACACCGTGCCTGCTGGCAAGTCGCTATACTTACTCCGCATTGATCTAACCTCTGGCACGGTTAACCCAAACAAATATTTGACCTATCGACAAACCTTGCGCTCAAGCAATGGGCGCGTCTTGCGGGTAGCTGAGGCAACGTGGCAGACAGGCCAACAATCATTTGACCGACAAGTTCCTTTTGTGATTAGCGAAAAAACAGACTTCCAATTTGAGGCCAAGTCATCCAGCGGTTCTAACGAAGTCTCTATCTTTGTTGAAGGTCTGCTAGGCTGGGGTGAATAATGAATGATCTTATTTCAATGGTCTCTAAGTTCGCACCCAGCATTGCGACGGCGCTTGGCTCTCCCTTGGCTGGCATGGCTGTGTCTGCGCTTGCGTCACGCTTTAATGTCGCGGATGACGTAGAGGCCGTCACCAAAGCAATCATGGCTGACCCAGAGGCCGAGGCTAAAATCAAACAACTTGAGCATGACAAATTTAAAGCTATCCTTGCGGATAAAGATTCTGCTCGCAAGCGCGAGATGGCTGTGGTGCAAAGCGATTCTGCGCCTACGATTAACAAAATTGTTACGCCTGCTCTCGCTCTCGGTGTCACAGGCTTATCGTTTGTCCTGTTCGCGGTTCTCATCTTTGTTGAAGTAAAGCCCGAGGCCAAAGACATTCTGATTTACATCCTTGGGGTGTTGTCAGCGGCTGTGACTCAAATTCTGTCGTACTACTTTGGCTCCTCAATGGGAAGCAAAGACAAGGGCGATCAATTACGGGGCGTCATTAAATAGGGGTTGATATGTCTGTCTGGTTGCCTGTCTTGTTTATTTGTTTGTCCGCTAACAACAACTGCGAGTTTTACTCAGGTGACATATCAGTCTCTGTTGAGCAATGCGCCGCCCAAAACGATAAGGCTGAAGCGCTAATAAAGCGAAGCGGCAAGGCACAGGCATACCGAATGGCTTGCATTGAAATCAAACCAAAAGCAAACGACTCACTATGAAGCTATCAACTAACTTCTCTTTGCACGAACTAACCAAGTCAGATACAGCGATTCGCCAAAGCATTGATAATACGCCGCCTATGCAAGTCATCGAAAACTTGCAAGACTTGGTGGACAACATTCTCCAACCATTACGCGATAAGTTTGGCGCAATTGCTGTGACCAGCGGCTATCGCTCACCAGCGGTCAACAAAGCCATTGGTGGCAGTACAACAAGTGACCATTGCCACGGCTACGCCGCAGACTTTGAAGTGTTGGGAATGGACAACCGAGAACTGGCGTTGTATATCCGAAATAACCTCAAGTACAAACAACTAATACTTGAATTTTATTCTGGCTTGCCTGATTCTGGTTGGGTACATTGCTCATTCCAGAAGGACGCAAACAAAAACCAAACGCTAACTGCTAAAAAAGTAAATGGTCGCACGCAATATCTAAACGGTATTGAGTGACGTGGACGATAGCAAAATCGTCACCAAGAAATCCATTCTCTTGGCCTACCAGATGCTGAGAGGCATGGAGCCGTTTTGCGACTGGAAGTTACCTACCACTATCCAAACCAAGGTGATCAACGATTCCACTATGTATGGGTGTTTTGAGGATGACCCACACACAATCACAATCAGCACAGCTAGGGTTTGGGATGTAAACCAGCTAGTCGCCACGGTTGCCCATGAGATGATACACCTGCACCAGTCCAAGCTAAAGATTCTCAGCGAGGACAGCCCTCACGACGCTTTCTTTATGAACTGCGCTAGGCAGGTCTGTGTAAACCTCGGTTTTGACAAGGAAAATTTCTGATGAACAAGCGACTCATAAGCAACGAAGAATTTATTGAACTTTGGCAGGCGCATAAGTCAGCGGCAAAGGTAGCTAGATTGATTGGCGTTTCCGAGCGCAACGTCCATAAACGTCGCCGCGAGATTGAAGCCAAATACGACACTACATTGGTTGCGGCAAGCAACAAAAACAGCGTAGCGCAAGCGTATGGGCACATCAACCTTGGTATGGAGAACGGCACGGTCATTGTGTTTAGTGATGCCCACTTCCAGCTAGGTCGGCGCACCACGGCCTTTAAAGCGTTACTGTGGCTTATTGGTGAACTCAAGCCCAAGGTAGTGATAAATAATGGCGACGCCTTTGATGGCGCACAGGCGAGTAGGCATCCAGCTAACGGGTGGGATGTAACGCCGACGATTATTCAAGAGTTAAACGCTTGCAAAATGTTCCTTGGCGAGATTCAGGAGGCCGCTGGCGACGCTAAGTTTATCTGGACGCTGGGCAACCACGACGCTAGATTTTCGACTCGACTGGCAACCGTAGCACCAGAATTCCAAGGCGTTGAGGGCTTTCGGTTAGAAGACCATTTCCCCGATTGGCAACACGTTGTTAGTTGTATGCTGAATGACTCGGTAATGGTTAAACACCGTTGGAAAGGTGGCGTCCATGCAACGCACAACAACGCCGTCAACTCTGGCGTGAGTTTTGTGACTGGGCATCTTCACTCGCTCAAGGTGAACGGGTGGACTGACCTTGTTTCTACAAAATGGGGGGTTGACTGTGGCACGCTGGCAGAGCCGTTTGGCGACCAGTTCATGTACGCGGAGAACAGCCCACGCAACTGGCGGGCTGGATTCGCGGTGCTAAACCTTGTTGACGGACACCTCCTGATGCCCGAACTTTGCATGGTCAGCGCTCTTGCTGATGATTGTGTGGAGTGGCGTGGGGAGTTGATTGACGTGAGCGAGTTCTAGCGCCACCTTGCTTGGCGACCTCCACGCGCTCCACGGTTGTAAATTTGTGCATATTGCCGCACTCGACAGTCCTGCGCCGCGTGTTGTCTTGGCGCATTCTTGATTCAAGTACGGTTGTCCATGCTCCGCATTGTGGGCATTTCATTCTTTGACGAATACCCCGTTAGGCAGTAGCGTGCCCTTGCGGTCTTTGATTTGGCTGTATGCGGCATCCATGCACGAAACCAAGTCAATATCCTTGATGGCGCAGTAGTTGACCAGGCAGACCATTACGTCACCCACGGCGTCCACGATTTCATCTTTGTCGTTCTTGATGGTAGCGTCCGCTAGTTCGCCCATTTCGGATACGGCTTTGAGCAACTGAGCCTCGGCTGTGCTGTTCTGAATGATGCGGCGGGCGGTAGACCATTGGACTATCCGCATTTCCACATTAGCGTAACTCATACTTTCTCCTTTCGACCGTCTTTGTAGACCAGTGTGTTGTTTCTGCGGCTTGGGTGCTGGTTGTGGTCATCAGCCCCAACCCGTACCGCTGGCATTGATAACTCTGGGCACAAGTACACACCAGACATTTTTGAAAAAGACTGCAACTGGGCAACCTCAATTTGCTTGCGTAAATCCATTTTAGCTTTCCTCATACTGTAAAAATTCTTGTTGTGCGTCAGAGTCCATCTGAGCAAAAGTCTCAAAGTGGTTCTCCCCACAGCACCCAAACGATACCTTTGGCGTGCCGCAATAACAGCAGTACTCTGTGCCGTCCTCCATCAATTCCTCTCTAGTCATGCTACGCCCCTATCAAAAAACAATTTAAAACGCTCTAGGAGCGTCTGACGGCGTCCTAGTAGTACTGTCTGCCACCATATATCATTTGCGTTCATGTGCGACCGTGTAGGCGGCTCATAGCGGCATCCGATGACAACGCGGCCTGTGTTGTAGCCGTTCATGACAAGGCCACCACGATGATGGCGGGTACGGTCATTATTGCCGCCACGATGAGTGCTGATAAAACGTCTTTCATTTTGTCTCCAATGCCAACTTGAGGTCAGCTAGGTCTTCTGAGTGGTAATCAAAGCCAAGGCCGTCCAGCATATCAGCGTGAACTGCTCCCCACAGCACAAAGTCTTCACCTCGCGCTGTCTTGCGGACTGAATACAACTCCACCATGTCGCTTGTTTGTGGGTGCTGGCGTACCAGAATTGTGTCTTTCATTTCAGTTCTCCCTTTGATGGGGCTTGCGCCCCGTTAATTAAGATTCAAGCCATTCTTGGTAAGTTTTTAGAGGTGCGCCGTTGCGTGTAATGTCGCCACCCTTGCCATCATCTGCACAAGCCAAGTAAATTTGATATTCGTTATCGTTGCTACCACGCTGTGTTGTCTGCCAATTGGCGTTTGGTAAAAGTGCTGTTGTCATTTTGCTATCTCCCTGTTGTGTTGCGATGTGTTAAGTATAACCACACCACAACACAAAAGAATAGGTGTTTACCCTAATAGCTTTTTTAGCAAATATGTGATCTGACCGGAGACAGACCGAGACTCAGCCACTGACTGCGCCTTGATTTGCTCATACAACGCCATCGGGACGCGCATTGTAATGAACTTGCTGGTTGGTTCTTTCTTTTCCATGCTGACTCCTTTTAATCGCAACGTACTTGGTTGTTCCATGTATTCCTACAAGTCACAGAGTTCCCTTGATTGTCTTCAATGCGCGTATTACCCATGAAGTCTTTTCGTTGCGTAGTTGAGTATCCAGAATCGTTTGTGCACACAAGACGTCCCTGCCAGTCTGTTTTACAAGTAGTACCAGCTAAAGAAGCGGTTGAAAGCGTTGCAAAAGTTATTGCGGCGATAAGATTAAAAATGGTTTTCATTGTTTTTTCCTTTGGTTTATTAAAACGGCATATCGTCATCAAGTTCAGGCGCTGGCGCTGACTTAGCTACTGGCTTGGCTTGCTGATCTTTGGGTTTAAAGCTGAATGACATAAACTTCTTGCCGTTGCTTGCGGTCTTGAGCCATGCGCTCATCCAAACCTCTTGGCCTCCAACTATTGCAGAGCCGTTGTAGTCTGGGTGGTTGTCGGTCTCTTTCTTGTCGTTCTTGAAAAGTGAGCCGCTGTTATCGCGTTGTTCGTATGCCATTTAGTTTCCTTGGTTAGTGACAGCCACCATGACTGCCTGTTGTTTACCTGAACGTCCCAGACGCTTTTCGCCTGTTAGTTGTACAAGTCCCTTTCGCTTGAGTGCCGCAAACCGAGCCGTCACGCTCGAATAGGGCAACCAAGACAATTCATTGAGTACGTCATCTTGGATGCACCCATCTCCTTTAAAGCAGGCAATAATGTTGTAGACCTGCTTTTCCAGACCCTTGGAGTCAACGGCTTTCGCCGCCGCCACCGAGGTGTCTGATGAGTCTTTTCTGGCGAGCCACTTCCAGAACGTACCGAACACGGCTTTCTGTTGTGTCTCAGTCATTTCGCCTCCTTTAACTTGCGGCGTGTAGGCGCATCAAGGTACGTCCACAAGGCTCGATACTGCCCATCATCCAAACCCTCAGACAAAACGCGCTGTCGGGCGTCTTGTGGGCTTTGCAGGCATATCTGTGTAACCTCTGCCGCCAACTCCTCAAGGTAGGGCAATTCATCTAATGAGACTTCTTCCCTAGCGCCTTGGTTTGGCGTTATGACTGGGGTAGCCTTTGGTTGCGCTGGCTTGCGTGAGGCCGCATTGCCATCGTCGTCCTCTGGGGCAATACCACACGCCGCCATCAAAGAGCCACGCCGTGCATAGGTTAATGCGCTCATATAGCCCTGTGGGTCTTGCTTACTGGCTGGGAACTGCAAAATGCCAGACTCATAAATCTCGCCGCTTTCGTGCATAAATACAGTCTCAACCATAATGCCGCTTGGACATTCGTAGCACTTCTGAATAAGAGCAATGCCGTTGTCGTTTAGCGCGTCCATCACCGCCTCAACACAGGTCGCAAGGTCGGCGTAGCGCGATTTAAAATGCGGGTTGGTGCTGTTCTTCAGCGCGGGGCTAAAAGCCTTTTGTGCCTTGACCAAGGCCGTTGCTAAGTTTTTCATTTGAATTCCCTTTTGATTTCGTCAAACAACTCACCACCGAAAATAGTGCCCTCAAAGTGCGGCATATCTTCATTCTCAATGGCCTCCTCCAAGTCCATCACAGCGTCAATGTAAAACTCGCTGTATGGGTCTACCAACGTCTTGAGCAAAGCCTGACCTTGCTCATTCAACGTGTAAAGTTTCTTTGCCATAAATCTCCCTTTTAAAAACAGCTACTGATATTTGACCACAAAAAACTACCAATTTGACTAAGTAGTTTACCTAATAGACAACAGGGCTTTCGCCCCGTTGGTTTTACTCTGCTATCGGGTCAAAAATCGCGGCGTTAGTGTAGTCGCCAAGAATGCGGGTCTTGTACAAACCGCCATTGATGCGAACAATGTCTCCATCACGCACAGGCTCCTCAAGCCGCAGGCGTTGGCGTTCTGCAATTTCCTCCTCGGTGTAGCTTGATTGAATGCAAATACTTTTTTGCAAAGCCCAAAATATGCCGTCGTCTTTGGCTTCGTAGCCAAGGCGCATAACGCACTTGAGTGTTCTTACACGGCTAAAGCCAGAGAACTCTAGTCTAAAGACCGCATCACGATTACGCATATCGGTGTTAAATGCGATTTCGCGGATTGTTTCGGTTGCGTTCATTTGGATACTCCTGTTGTGTTGCGATGTGTTAATTATGGCATAGAAAAAACACAATCTGTTCTAGGGGTTTTCCCTAATTCTCAAAAATAATTTTGTGGGTCATAGTTAAGGCAACATAGGAGGCGACCGTGGAAACTTGGAATAACTTTATGGCTGACTTGAACGCGCTGGTGCGGCAACAGCCCGACACAGAGATCGAAGCCATCATCTGGTTGAACAGTCTGCAATTCAATTGCGTGATGGCGATTGAGCAGATCCAGCGCGAAGACCTGAGCAAAGAATATGGAGGCACAGACTAATGCACGACCCAGTAAACAACCCAGCGCATTACATGGCTCACCCCAGCCACGTTGAGTGCATAGACATAACCGAGCACATGAACTTCTGTCTTGGCAACGCTGTCAAGTACATCTGGCGTGCCGACCTCAAAAACGACGCCATTGAAGACTTGGAAAAAGCGGTTTGGTATTTACAACGTGAGATTGGACGGCGCTCGAAAGCGTGATATAGTTAAGTGAGACACGGCTAGGTCGGGCTTGATCACCTGACTGAACGGAGTTACCTCCCTCTCCTGCCGTTGTTTCTTTTCTAGGGAGCGTTGAAAAGGTGAGCACTATGCCCATTGGTTTTGAAAAGCAGAACGAACTGCTTGTATATGGTGATGGCGAAGGGAATGTCGTCATTGAAGAATTTGTCGAGTCTCAGTTGCAGAACATCGGCATGGTCAAAATCCCAATTGAACGGTTTGAATATCTTGTCGAGCAAGCCAAACAATTGAGGCATGAGGCTTATCACGGCTCAGAGGAGAGTAGTGATGAAGCCTAAAAATTGGTCACATTTCCAGCATTACAAAGACCGTTGCCCTCCTTGGATTAAGTTGCACAAGGAGTTGCTTAACGACCGCGCTTTCATGACGCTACCAACTGCTAGCAAGGCGCTAGCACCTTTGTTGTGGTTGCTAGCGAGTGAGTCAAAGGATGGCACTTTTGATGCCTCTATTGATGAATTGACCTTTAGGTTGCGTATGCCTGAGTCAGACATCAAGACTGGTCTTAAGCATTTGATTGATAAAGGTTTTTTTGTAGATGATAGCGAAGTGCTAGCAGAGTGCTATCAAGATGCTATCCCAGAGACAGAGACAGAGACAGAGACAGAGACAGAGACAAAGAAGAGTAGAAGTGCAACACGCGGGTCGCGGTTGCCAGCCGATTGGAAGCCTGATGCTGAATTAGCGGAGTGGTCAAAGTCTGAACGACCAGACTTGAATCTGCGTAAGGTGCTGGAGGAGTTTAGGGATTACTGGACATCGGTTGCTGGTTCCAAGGGTGTCAAGCTGAACTGGGACGCGACATGGCGCAACTGGGTTCGCTCACAAAAAGCTGACAAGCAGACGTTTGCCCAAGTTGCCGCTGATGTGGCTCGGACTACTGTGCCAGCACCAGCCAACCAAGACGCCGCGTTGAAAAGCATAATCGCCGACCGTGAGAACTGTTCACCTCCACCAGCGCACATCCGCGAGATGATGAAAGGTATTCTGGGGGTGAAAAATGCGTAAGCGCTCGACGAAGTACAAACCAAAAGGCGTTAGGTTGGACGCAATGCACTGGGTGGTCAGCGGGATGACAAAGGTATCCGCCAAGGAGTCCGAATACGTCACCATGCATTTGAAAAACATGAGTGCACTCGACTCGCTGACAAAAGGCACGGCAACACGCCAAGAGGCTGACATTATCATTGGGGTCATAAACGTCGCTGAGGCGCTTTGTATGCTTGGGGTAGGGTCAGAGTACCGTCAGCTAGTTTTAGACGCTTCTAGCGCCCTCTACGCCGTTTGTAAGCGGTCTCTTGAGTTAAACGATAGGTTCGTATGCCGTGGCGAGGAACTTTCTGCAATAAAAACGGGTTATGAGGTGCATGACGCACAAATGGAGGTGTGTACCTTGGCGATGCTTGACAAAGCCTTGGACACTATTGCGGCAACACTAAAGCAAAAAAAGGGGAAGGTAATCGATGCGTAAGTTAATTCAAATCGACCACATCATGCTGGCGAAAACGTGGAAGTTGTTTGAGCATTACGAAAAACAAATGAGCGCTCATGATTTGGCTGACACTTTGGAGATAGCCATATTGACCTCTTGGCGGTGGCTGAGAGCGTTACACGGTCAAGGCTTGATTCACATCTGTGATTGGCGGCGAGATACCCTTGGACGCTATCAGACTCCTGTGTACGCCGCTGGCGATAAGCTAGACAAGCCAAAGCCGCGTAAAACGAACCTTGACCGTCGCCTTGAGTACGAGCGCAGGAAAGAGGAGAGAAAGCAAGCAAGGTTACAAAAAAAGGAAAGGGCAGAAGAAAATGCACGAATATCTGAAGGAGCAAATATATGTTGATTTCATGGTCTGTTTGGTTTTTATATTTATCGTTCATACTGTTTGTTTTTATGCTGGCGTTGCTTATGCACTCGCGTGCGGGTGACTACGAATGAGCCGCGAACTAGCCAACAAAATATTAAACAGGATTCGTGATGGTGCAATCTACCCTCCCCACGTCGTTGACGAAGCCCTCAAAGCAACGGGCGACTTGGAAATCCCCATTTACTGATGAGCAACGTGCCCACTTTGAAAAGGTTGCCGCCCAACAAAAGCAAATCGACGATATGGCAACGGCGCGTGAGTTGGTGCAGATGTTCTATGCCAGAGACAAAGCCGAGCGAAACCCTTGGCTACGAGAGGCGTTAAACCGTATCGCCAGTAAGCGGGGGGCTGGGCACGCTCAAAACATTCGAACTTGCATGACGGCAGTTAGGGAAAACGAATATGAAAATGACATTACGGAACAGCCAGCAGGGGGTGGAGCAGATGCGCCAACTGTGGGAAAAGATGAAGCCAGCGCTGGATAACGGTGTTGCTTTGGTGGTTCAAGTTGACAAGGAAACCCGCACGCAAGACCAAAACGCGCTGTATCATTCCATCATCAACCAGATCGCTAAACAGGCTCGCCATTTGGGTTCTACTTGGGACACCGAATCTTGGAAGCGGCTTCTGGTTGATACCTACACCAGAGAGATTGGGCAAAGTTCGGGGCAAGTCATTCCCAATTTGACAGGGGATGGTATTGTCCAATTGGGTCTTCAAACACGAAAATTTACAAAAGCACAAGCCTCAGAATTTTCAGAGTGGCTGATGGCTTGGTGTGCTGAGAATGGGGTAACCATCCATGAGTAAGAAGTGCAAGTCCTGTGGCGTCCAGTTCACTCCTGTCAGGCCAATGCAAAAGGTGTGTAGCCCAGTCTGCGCTATGAAGGTCGCAAGGCAGGTGGTAGACAAGGCTGAAAAAAAAGAAACCAAGCTAAAGCTGGACGCTATGCAGACCAAGCCCCAACTGGTCAAGAAAGCCCAGACAGCCTTTAACGCTTATATCAGGGCGAGGGATGTTGGAAAGCCTTGCATAAGCTGTGATAAACCTTTGGACGGCGGCGCTAACACGTTCGACGCTGGTCACTATCGTTCGGTTGGCTCGGCTTCCCATATGCGATTTGTGGAGGATAACGTCCACGGTCAATGCAAACATTGCAACAACTGGCTGGCAGGCAACCACGTTGAGTACCGCAAGCGCCTACTGGAGCGAATAGGTGAAAGGCAATTGGAACTTCTAGAGACTGACGGAACTCTAAGGAAGTACACCAAAGAAGCCTTGATTGAGATAGCCAGACATTACAACGAACAGGCTAGACAACTGACCAAAGAGGGTCTAAACTGAACCTACTTCTCCTTGTTGGTCTAACCAACTTACGCCTGCCTTGCGGTGGGCGTTTTTTTGGGTAAAATACATATACCTTTGTTTTAGGGGATATACATGACGACTATGGATAAAGTCGGGAATTTAGAAAGCATTAGCATTGATGCGCTGATTCCCTACGCTCGGAACAGCCGCACACATTCAGACGCGCAAGTCGCGCAGATAGCCGCAAGCATTAAAGAGTTCGGCTTTACCAACCCCGTACTGATTGACGAAGATGGCGGCATTATTGCTGGCCACGGTCGCACGTTAGCGGCACGCAAGCTGGGGCTGGACGAAGTGCCTTGCTTACGGTTGGCTTACTTGTCAGAGGCGCAAAAGAAAGCCTACATCATTGCCGACAACAAGCTGGCTCTAAACGCAGGGTGGGACGATGAGATGCTCAAGGTTGAATTGTCAGAATTAAAAGACTTGGACTTTGACTTGTCCCTAATTGGCTTTGATGCTGATGAGTTGGCAAACCTACTGGAGCCTGAGCAGGTAGAAGGCTTGACCGATGAGGATGAAGTCCCAGAACTACCAGAAACACCCGTAACCGTTGAGGGTGACGTTTGGATACTTGGCAACCATCGGTTGATGTGCGGGGACAGCACCAGCATTGATGCGGTGGATAAGCTGATGAGTGGTCAGAAGGCCGATATGGTTTTCACCGACCCGCCTTATGGAGTGGACTACAAAGGTATAAATAACGACTCAAGAGATGGTCTAGAGGATTTACTTAGAGAAGTCTTTGCTAACTATATTGCAACCTCTAAATCAGGGGCGTCAATTTATTGCTTTCATTCAGACCGATGCGCGGATGTATTCCACAAAGTATTTAGAGAGTTCTTTCATTTTAGTTCAATGATTATTTGGACTAAAAATAGTCTTACATTAAGTCAAACAGACTATCAAAGTCAGCATGAGCCATGCCTTTACGGATGGATGGACAATGGAAAACACAGTTGGTATTCAGACCGCAAGCAAACATCTGTTTGGAGATTTGATAAAGAAAGAGTTGTTGGTCATACAACGCCAAAACCAGTTGGCTTGGTTGAAAGAGCAATTAACAACTCTAGCAAAGGCGGCGATGTAATTCTTGATTTATTTGGAGGCTCTGGTAGCACTTTGATTGCATCTCAGAAAATTGGTCGCCATGCTCGAATAATGGAACTTGATTCAAAATACTGCGACGTCATCATTAAACGGTGGCAAGAGTTCACAGGTAAGACTGCCTACCATGAGGTGACTGGTGAAGCCTTTGCGGAGGTTGTAAATGGCTAAAGTAGGCAACCAAGGCGATGGTGGAGGCCGACCACCCGTAGTGTTTGATGAGGCACAGACCGCACAAGTAGAAGCGCTTGCCGCTGTACTATCTAAAGGCCAGATGGCTGATTATTTCAGCATTAGCGAGAATACCTTGCGAGAAATAGAGGAAAGACAACCTGAGGTTTCTGAGGCGTATAAAAGAGGCAAGGCCAAAGCTATCGGTAATGTGGCCAAGAACTTAATAAGTCAGGCTCAAATGGGAAATATTAGTGCGGCTATTTTTTACTTAAAAACACAGGCTGGATGGAAAGAAGATAAAGAAGCAGAGCGAGACTTGCCGCCAATCAATATTGTTGTTCGTAACGATGGAACTAACTGACGCTCAGAGCGAGATATTCAACAGCAAAAGCCGCTGGCGTGTTGTTGTGGCTGGCAGGCGTTTTGGCAAGACGTTTCTAAGCAACGCCGAGTTGATGCGTGCGGCGGTATCTGGCAAAAATAAACATTGCTGGTACGTTGCGCCGACTTATGGGGCGGCAAAGGAGATTGCTTGGGATATGTTCCTTGAGTTAATACCCGCTGAATACATAGCAAAACGCAACGAGTCCAGCCTGACCATAACCCTGCTAAACGGCTCCAAAATTAGCCTAAAAGGTGCCGAGAAGCCAAACAATCTCCGTGGTCGATCATTGGATTTTGTAGTGATGGATGAGTTTGCCGACATGAAACCAGAAACGTGGTTTGAGGTTATTCGTCCTGCGTTGGCTGACAGGCAAGGCTCTGCTATGTGGATTGGAACCCCAAAGGGCATGAACCACTTTAGGGATTTATGGGCGCGTGGGGTTGATGGCCAAGAACATTGGGCGTCTTGGCAGTTTACAACCTTGCAAGGCGGCAACGTGGCGCAAAGTGAAGTTGAGTCAGCCAAAGCCGATATGGATGAGCGCACGTTCAAACAAGAGTTTGAGGCGGCATTTGTCAACTATGCTGGCATCATTTATTACAACTTCCACCGAGACGAAACTGTTTCCAAGGTGGAGGACGATGGCTCAACCCTGCACATTGGGATGGACTTCAACCTAGACCCAATGAGCGCGGTAGTCTGCATCCGTGATGGCGGCACGTTAAAGGCACTAGACGAAATTGTGATCTACGGCTCAAACACCGATGAAATGGTGGACGAGATTAAAACCAGATACAGGAATCGGCAGATTGTGATTTACCCAGACCCAGCAAGCCGACAGCGCAAAACGTCAGCGGGTGGGCGCACAGACTTATCCATTTTGCAAAACGCTGGATTTGTGGTTAAATCTAGAAACGCTCATTCTGCAATCCGCGATAGAATCAACGCTGTAAACGCTAGACTAAAATCAGCGGATGGGCGGCGGCATTTATTTGTTGACCCGAAATGCAAGCAAACGATCAAGAGCCTTGAAAGACAAGTTTATAAGGAAGGCACTAGCCAACCAGATAAAGATTCTGGCTTTGACCACATGAACGATGCGCTCGGCTATCTGGTTGACTACTTGCACCCCATTCACAGACAATATGAAGCAACCCAGCCGACTAGGTGGACATAAATGAGTAAATTTACAGACAAGCACCCTGACTATGATGACAATCAAAATCGCTGGGAATTTTACTTGCGTAGCTACCTCGGCGGCGAGGATTATCAGGGCGGGAACTTTTTAACCCGTTACATAAACGAAGACAAAGACGAATACAACCGTCGCTTGTTGCTGACACCGATTGACAACCATTGCCGCAACATTGTCCACATCTACTCCAGCTACCTGTGGCGTGTACCGCCAAAGCGTGAGTTTGGTTCACTAGAAAACAACCAGTCCCTTGAGTGGTTCTTAAAAGATGCTGACTTAGACGGTCGCTCATTTGACTCATTTATGCGTGAGGCGCAAATCTGGTCTTCTGTGTATGGTCACGTTTGGCTGATGATAGACAAGCCAAAGTCTGTGGCTGGTACGCGAGCAGATGAGTTATCACAAGGCATCCGACCATACATAAACCTTTTCACGCCTGAGAACGTCTTTGATTGGCGCTATGAAAGACTGCCGTCTGGTAGGTTTCAGCTATCGTATCTCAAGGTGCGTGAGTCTATTGTGCGAGACACAGCGACAGACGTTAAGCAAACCTTTAGGGTGTGGACAAAAGAAACCATCAAGCTATACGAAGTCACTAATGAGCAAGAGCGACTGGTTGAGGAGATGGACAACCCGATTGGTGTAATCCCTGCTGTACACGTTCCAGCGCAACGCTCGATTAAGCGTGGCATTGGCATTAGCGACCTCACAGACATTGCCTCAATGCAGAAGGCTATCTATGAGGAACTAAGCGAGATTGAGCAACTTATCCGCATCAGTAATCACCCGACTTTGGTTAAGACATTTGACACAGACGCTACTGCTGGGGCTGGCTCAATCATCAATATGCCTGATGACTTGGACGCCAACCTCAAACCTTACCAAATCCAGCCCAACGGTGGAAACTTGGACGCAGTAAGGGCGGCTATTGGCGATAAGGTGGAGGCCATCAACCGTATGGCTCACATGAGCGCCATTCGTGGGACTCAGGAGCAAACCAAGTCAGGCATTGCCTTACAGACCGAGTTCCAGATGCTTAACGCACGTTTGTCAGAAAAGGCAGACATCTTGGAGTTGGCAGAAGAGCAGGTTTGGGCGTTGTTTGCCATTTGGCAGGATGCGACCCCAGACGTTCAAGTGTTCTACCCAGATTCATTTGATGTGCGCGACTATCCAAACGAACTGCAATTCTTACAGGGCGCAAAGGCATCTGGCGTAAACTCTCGCACGTTCCAGCAAGAAGTGGACAAGCGTATTGCCGACTTGGTGCTGGATGATGAGGAGTTAACCCGCGCATATGCAGAGATTGAGCAGAATACGCAGGTAATCGGTCAATTCTAAATGGCATCAGATTCCGACCACGCTAGGTTTATTGAGCAACTAGGCGAGGCGCATGATAGGCGCATTGTCGGCGCATTGTCATCCTTAGAAGACAAACTGGCAGAGTTGATTGGTCAAGCGCCTTTAAAGCAGGGTGCTTTGTTTGACCTTGAGTGGGCGGTAGCGGCACGCAAAGACATCTCAGCGGCAATACAAAGCGAATACCTTACAGAGTCAAGCAGGATTGTTAACGAGTACACCCAAGCCGCCACTTCCGCTGGGACTATGCTCAACCAGTATGGCGACTTTGTTGGGGTGAGCGATGATGTTATTAGGGCGTTAAAGAGTCAGTCTTTCCAAGGGTTTCAAGATATTGCTGGGACATTCCTCAACGAAATAGCTACCGAGGTCTATCAAAACACCATCTCTGGACGTAGCGCGGCTGAATCGGTGAAGGCTATTAGACAGAAGATCAATGGCGTATATGCCCAGTCAGACCAAGTGGAAATCCAGCGGCTGGTAAACATTGCCAACGCAGGTGGAGCCGCCGCAGAGGAAGCCATCAAGCAACTACACAGCATTTATGCCGCTGATAAGCTGGGTAACAATATGCGCCGCTATTCAAGCCAGATGGTGCATGACTCGCTGATGCAGTTTGACGCTTCTGTGGTCACAAAGACAGGCTTTGACTCAGGTGCAGACGCTTGGAAGTACTACGGTTCCAACATAAACGATACCCGCGACTGGTGCAGACAGCACTCTGGAAAAGTTTACACAGAGGAAGAAATCAGAGAACTGTGGACGCAAAACTGGGCTGGTAAGGCATCAGGAGACCCGTTCATTGTCCGAGGTGGATACAACTGCCGTCATCATTGGCGACCTGTGTTTACCGAGTTAGAGGATTCGCCGCCTGTTGTAGAAGACACAACTCAGGGTAAACCCCTATATCAAATTCCTGCCAACCTGCAATCATCAAGCCAAATTGGCGATTTTGCCACTTCAATGAACGCACTTTCTGACGACCAAATAAGGCTTGTCAATAAGTTGCCGCCTATTGAAGAATATGCCATTGAAAGTCAAAGAGGCTACTATCAGGCGGCAAGAAGAAAGCTGGTCGCTCAACCATTAAAGGAAAATGGTGCAATCGTTAGGCATGAGTATGGACACCACGTTGACTTTGAAATAGGGCGCAAAGTTGGCAATGCTGGTTTTTTTGGTGTGTCAGCTACCGACAAGGCTTTTATTGAGGCTTATGAACTAGACAGAAAAGGTTTGAATCTGCATAAAACAGCAATGTTTGAGGATTCGATTAAGTCGCTTCAAGCCGAGATTTATGATTTTGAAGAAGTAAAAACTGCTTTTGGTACGAGGCAAAAAAAGGTATTAAAGAACGACGAACTTGGCAACTACTCTGACATTGTTGACGCATTAAGCCACGGCAAGATGCAAAAAATGTTTGGTGGCTTTGGTCACGGCGTAACCTATTTCAAACGGAAGGGCACTCGCCAACAAGAGGCTTTTGCCAACCTCTTTGCATTGAGGAATACAAAGTATTGGGAACTTGTGCAAAAAAGGATGCCCAACATGGCAAAAAGGCTTGATGAAATAACTAAGGAGTATTTAGATGAAGGTTCTTGAATATCAAGACATTATTCAGATGCACATTGATAAATTTGGCGTAGAGCCAATTGTTACTGGTATCAACTACGCAATCTCTGGCGATATTGAGGATTTGATTCTTGAGGCGATTGCCGCTGAAGTCCCTTATGTGGAGCAAGAAGTTCCAGATGGTGTTTCAACTTAGTAAGTTGTGATATATTTCAACTGTTTTTAACCACTCGAAAGAGGATACGCACATGAGCGATGAAATCATGGATGATGAAGTAAATACACCAGCAGAGGGCGACCAAAGCGGTGGGGTAAGTAAGACATTTACGCAAGCAGATGTCGATAAGATTCTTGAGCAACGTTTAGCGCGAGAGCGTAAGCGGTTCGAGAAGATGACCGATGGCGTAGACATTGACGAAGCCAAGCGCGTTTTAGCAGAACGTGAGCAAGCCGAGTTAGAACGTCAGAAGGAGCGTGGCGAGTTTGAAAACGTATTGAAAAAGACTGTCGAGAAAAAAGACATGACCATTCAATCGCTGACAAGCAAGTTGCACCAGATTCAGGTGGACGGGGCGTTACTTAATGCCGCATCTACCAAAAACGCAGTTTCACCAGAGCAGGTATCGGCCTTGTTAAAAGGCAATACAAGATTGAGCGATGACGGTCAAGTGGAAATTCTTGATAAGTCTGGCAGTATTCGCTACAATGACAACGGTGATCTGCTATCAGTCAATGAACTGATGGAAGAATTTCTAACGGCAAACCCTCATTTTGTCAGAGCCTCCGCAGGTGGTTCAGGCTCAAGTGGGAACGCTGGAGGCTCGACACAGAAGCCAAGTTCTGTGGCTGATATGCTAAGTAACTGGGAAAACGGTGGGCGTGAAGCCTTTGCCGCCAGTAAAAAGCGCAAATAAACCACTTTCTTTTTTTCTGGAGTTAAATCATGGCCGCTACTACCTCAAGTACCTTAGACGATCTGTTTGTTGCAATCGTCGCCCAAGCACGTTTTACCGCTGAAGAGCAATCTTTGATGCGTAACCTTGTCACCATCTACAACATTGATGGTCAAGCTGGTAAGACTGTGCAAGTCCCCAAGTACCCAGCCATCACAGCCGCCGCGCTGACCGAAGGCACGGATATGTCTTCAACGACTGTATCAACCTCAAGCGTGTCTGTGACCGTTGGTGAAGTTGGCGCACAAGTGTTGTTGACT
>Ga0208148_1000123_pt1 | contig 31253 bp, 68 predicted proteins | sample DEB08_DNA_16_FD_184525 | JGI IMG/M metagenome (GOLD analysis project Ga0208148, IMG submission 184525) | Aqueous microbial communities from the Delaware River and Bay under freshwater to marine salinity gradient to study organic matter... | ecosystem: Environmental > Aquatic > Marine > Coastal ...
AATAACAAGCATAACCCTATATAACTATAAAGTATTTGATTATTCTATTTTATAGGTTATTATAGAAGGGCATTAAAGCAAACTATTAATTAAATAAAAAGGGTTTTATTATGTGGGACGATCTTGATATATTCGAAGAAGAAATAGGTGCGGATGACTGGGCAAATGTGGGAGGTTTTGAAGATGAATAACGAAGAACTAAAGCGAGCTATTTCATGGTATGTCAATGATGATTATAGTTTAAGCACAATAGCACAACATTTTAATATTAGTGTTGAGCAATTAAAAAGTGAAATGAACAACAAATAAAACTAGACAAACAGCAAGGATGCTGTATAATTACTTACAAGCAATAAGGAAAGGCCGCTCACCGAAGAATTAATATTTTAGGGGGTTATCAATACACCAGCGTGAGTGCAATTTAATATAACTAAACGGAATAAAGATATAACAAAAAGCTATATCTTTATTTTATTACTAAAGGCCGCGTATATAATCCCATAGATCATGGTCGCACAATGTAGCTTGCACTTTTCCATAATTACCAACACCTTTTAACCGCCAAATAGTGTTAAAACCTTCGTGCTCTAACTGATAAAGGTATTCTATACACTCGACGCTTAATGCATTAAAAAAGTGAGCTAGTGAAAAATTATTACCTAGTGATAAGCGACCAACATCTATAAAAATCAGCTCTATCTTATCACCGTAACTGTCTATCGTATTAAATATTTTATGTTTCATTTTATAACCTTTTTAATAATGTAGTAAAAACCTATTTATTCAAGATATTATTTTTAATCGTTTCAAAATCAGCGGGTTTTAACCTTTCGCTTATTTGCAATCCTAACACGCCACCGTAGGCCGCTTGTAATATTGAACCTATTATCCATATATAATCACTATTAAACCTTGCTAGTTTATCAGTATGGCGGCTTAAATGCTCTTTGTGAGTAGTTGCCCATTGTATTGTGGTAACACTATTAACAAGCTGCTTAATATCTACTACATTATTATTACAAGACAATCCAAAAGGAGTATAGTTAATCATAATGTTGAGTCTCTTTTAATTGCTTGATTATTTCAAGTGGTGCAATTATCCGTTATTGATAGCCACCTGTAAAGGAATAAAAAAGCATATAAAACCTATTTATTATGCTTTTTTATTATATAGAAAAGCTTGCAATGTTTGGCCTTTTCCTTTATTATAGATTCAGTTACTAGGGAAAAGCAACGTTTACCAAGGCATAAGCTAAGGGGATTATCAATACGGGCAACACGCCTAGCAGTTTATATAACTTTTAGTTATAAGCTTATAACATTTTGGAATATAGGAAATATGAAATTCTGGCGAATGATAAAAAGTGGATACCTTTAAATACTAAAAACGCCGTTTGACTAAAATTAAAAAGTGCGTTTGACTATTTTTAGAATCTAGGTTTATAGAAAAATGAAACCTCTCGTTTGACAAAATTTTTACTATTAAATTATCCAAGGAGGGTTGACAAATATCAATAGTCGTGGTATAATACAGAAAACAATAATCAGGAGTAAAAGTATGGATTTAGTAGGCGTAGTATTTGAGAGATTAACCGTATTAGAAAAAGACCCTTTGAGAGATAGTAATGGGAGTTCTAAATGGATATGTAAATGTGAATGCGGGACTATCAAGAGTGTTTTGCATGGAAATTTGAGAAGTGGTCATACTAAGTCTTGTGGGTGTATCCATAAAGAATCTAGCACATCCCATGGACTTTCAAAACACCCTTTATATAAAGTTTATATGTATATGAAAAAGAGGTGTAATAATATAAAAGATACGGGCTATGCGCGTTATGGAGGTCGTGGTATAAAAGTATGCGACAGTTGGTTGGAGTCGTTTGAGAACTTCTATGAAGATATGAAAGACGGTTACAAAAAAGGCTTAGAGCTTGATAGAAGGGATAATAATAAGGGGTACTCTAAGGAGAATTGCAGATGGGTTACTTCTGCACAGAATAATATGAATAGAGGTTCTTTTAAAAACTCAAGTAGTAAATATAAAGGCGTGACTAAAGTTAAGAGTAGCAATACCTACAAAGCGCGTATCTATAAAGGTGGTAAAACATACAATCTAGGTACATTTACTTGTGAAAAAGAAGCTGCTGAAGTTTATAATAAGAAGGCACTAGAATTGTTTAAGGAATATGCTAATTTTAACAAGATAGGGTAGGAATCCTAACAGGAGGAATAATCTTTAACAATAAGATAAATAGTATTAAAGATTATTCCTCCTACTTGACTAAATTCTAATCTAGACCCCTACTGATCTGCTTCTTATTCTTAGATAACAAAACCTTGACACTATCTACCCTGAAGTTATACAAATTTGTTATAATATCTAGTTCAGATGGCTGCAATATCCTCCCTGTACCTAAATAAACCAGAGTAGGTAACTGTTTCAGATTATTGCAGCCATAATTCATGATAATCTCATCGGCTATCTTGCTATAGCTTAAATACTGCCCTTTATACTTAATCACATTCTCTGTCATAACATTTACTCCCTATTATCCATAGTTTGTGTAATACCCTTATATGCCCCTGTAAGCCATTCTAAGCGAGGGTAAATATAACCCATCCTACCCTACTACTAAAGGCTAAAAAGCTCTTAGAATGGAATCTAGAGTCTTCTAGGGGTATGTTTTGTAGCTATTTATACTCTACCCTGATATGATATTTATTTTTACATAAATTACAGAATATGAGTCTTAGTAAATACTAGATTCACCGTTTGACTAAAAATCCATCCTCAAACACTAATGTATCATCTCCATTACCACTATATAACATCACATAATCAATAGTATCAAATGATGAGTTATATTGGGCATAACTGTGAGCCTCTTGATACTCATCTTTAGAGTATTCCAAGGCTAAACGTTTACCATAGATATCTACTACTTCTGTGACATACCCATCTACTGCTAATTCTACATCTTTAGTATTACTGTCTAACATGATAACACCTCATTAATTAAAGAACTCTTACTGCTGCACTCATAAAACTATCTACGTCTATGTAAATATCATAGTTTTTAACATAGCATACATTAGTTTTACTAATAAAGATCGCTCTATCTGCATATCTCCCCAACTTCATCTTACATTCTATACGTACATGATCTACATAATTAGTGGAGAAAAATAATAATAGAAATAGTCCTAGTTTAAAATACATATACTATAGCTACTAAGATTAGATGCCATACTGTAGATAATGATCCTAACAATGTTAATAACTTCCATAATACAATAGGTTTATCTTTTTCTAAGCGTGTAATAGTATAATGATCTTGTTTACGCGTTAGTGTGTGATAACTCCATAACCATAATAACATGGAAGCTATTAGTTGGATGTATAATTGGTATTCATTGTAAAAATGTTGCATAATTGTTCCCTCTCTAGTTAAATTAAATTGATATACAGGAATCCTTTGTTTTCGGTTATTTACTAATAACAGGGATTCCATTGTTTTGTAGTGTTATACGGCTTCTCGTAACTCACTGCGAATTTTCATAATGATAACCCCTAAGTGGTTGCTACCTCTACCATTACAAATACCCCAGAAAGTGTCACCCCATCTATTCCCTTCCTGTATTTCTCTGTCGCCCGTACCTAGCAGCTTTGACTTAAAAGGTTCTTGTGTGTACTTCTGACGAGTCAAATCTTCCATTACTTCCAGCTTCACTTCGTCCCAATCATCTCTAATTGTAACCTTCTTGCCAGCCCGTTTTGCCTGCCCTGCGGTCATGCCAACAAAAGGTTTTCGCTCATTCTTAACGACAGTCTTAGCTGCTTGGTAGGCGTTCTCAGTAGATGGGTAAGCCACACCATCTAAAAACACCCAGCAAGGAGTGAAGTTGCTTAACCATCGTTTACTTCCTTGAAATTCTTTAATCATTTTAATTTCTCCAAAAGCCGTATAACAACGGCATAGTTTTGACATCCTGCGCTGCGCTTGTCTGCAACACATGCTTAGGTTATGTGTTCAATCCTATACACACACTTACTAATAGGTAAATTACTACTAGGGCTACTTGAGCTGTAAATAAGGTGGTAGCAATACTTAACCTATTTGATTGGGTGTTATTTTCACCTTTATTACTTTCGTAGGTGTCACATAAGTCAACAAGAAAGCCATAGTAACAATCATCTAAATCTTTATTAATGTAAGAATCATATAATTTATCTATGTTGTTTGTTCCTGCTACATAAGTTAACCTTCTAGTCCATATTTGTGCTGCCATCCAATAAACTGCAATAGAACATAAAAGGATGCAGGAGAGGATAGAATCATACAATAAAGTATTATCCACATTAAAAAATATCTTATTTGATAATAGTAATCCAGAAAGAGCAGCCGAAGATGTTACTATAACTTTAACCCTACTTCTTATATCTTCGCTCATATCTAGTATGGTTTTATTATTTTGGGTTATATTATCTATAACCCATGTTTGTTGTTTTGTTAATTCACCCAAAGGAAACTCCCTAATGTTTAATATTGAAAATGAACCTAAACCTCAGCCAGAAACTACACACGATAGTAATGTAGATATAATTAAAGATAAAGGTAAAGGTAAATAAAACATAACAAGTCAAATCAAGTGGACTACAAAAAGCGTAGCCACTTATTTGGTCGTTATATTTACCATGCGTACTTAAAAGCACTAGCAAACATTGTCTGAAAGGCGCTCATAGCCTTACCATGTAAGCCGTCACGACTGATACACCAATCTCTAGTACATAAGAATTGAGTCATTAAGTAATGATCTCCTTGATAAGCATCATGCAGATGTTCAAACATCTCTGCTTGCTGCTTAGAATCTAAGAAATAAATAGCTTCTGCTACTTCTTTCGGTGATAAATTTACTTTAAGATTTATAGTTTTTTCCATTATGACTCTCCAATTTAAAATATAACAACGTAATCAATTTGAGCAACCATCTCGCCATCTCCTCACTGTATTGGAATGTTTACCAGTTACTTCCGCAACCTCAGATATAGTATACCCTTCTTTTATCATTTGTAAAGCTTTTTCTTTAGTAGATGTAGAATTATTCTCTAGTTCAGCTAATCTACTATCTGTTACAATAGCATGTTCTACTAATGCTTCTGTAATATTCTCTAAATCCTCTACACGTTTAGCTAGATTAACATAAGCACTGAGAGAGTTCAATAGACTACTTAATGTAGTAGACTCTCGTAAACTGCGCTTAACTCCTGTATTCCACACATCCTTATCTTTCATTAATGTATATGTAGGGTGGTTTACATTATTCTTAATACTATAATCAATAATATTCTTATATACAGGGGAATGCTTAACTGTCTTCACCCACGTTTCAGGCTTATTGTGCTTATTAGAGACAACAGATAGTGCTTTAGTAGCATCATCTCCGGTGTCTAGCACATAAGTGTAGGCTTCATTAGTTTCTTGTTTAGAAGCTCTAAGCTTGCGTTTAATAACACCATCATCTATTAACTCTTGAATGAGAGAACGCTTCTCAGATTCTTGTTCTACTATTAGACGCTTTAGGTCATTGGAGTCTTTAATCACAAGACTTGACCAAAGCTATAAATATAGAGGCCATCATAACGAAAACTGCAAACATACCTACTGCCACTGAGGTAGCCATTGCGTACCAAGTATCTCCTAAATAAGTAGATATAATATGGAACAGGAATGATATTAAATATACCACTATAATAGGTAATAATATCCACAAATATTTAACTTTCATAATAAATCTCCAATATATATATATCTGAATAATATTCTACCCAGATTTTTTAATATGTAAAATCCTGTATGGTAAAATACAGGGGTTAATTATTCTTCATCTAATTCTACATGAATTTCAAACCTATTACAAAGAAAGTCTTTATCTACATTCATAGATTGTTTACCGTAGTACCCATACTGCTTTGCATCTTCATTCATACATAAATAACCCATATAGACGTTAGGTACTTTTGCATTCATTTGAAAGTACTTACAATCCGAACACGTCCTTTCCTCTTCTGCTGCTTCTTTAAAATCCATAACCTTACCCTCTTCTAAACCTAACTTCATCCCACCATATCCTATCACCATTATTATGTAAAGCATAACCTTCATTATTAATGATATAAAGAGTAGTCTCAGAGTTTTGAGGAACAATACGTAAAGTAAGTCCCTCAGTATCACAACGCTTTTGTAAAGCACTATTGAAGTCTTGCTTCTTCCACTGTTTAAATTCATCTGGTGACATATTATAATTCTCCTGTTGTAATACCATCAATTAACCAAGATAATCTATGAGCGCAACACCATCTGTCAGAGATGTAAAGCATTTCATAATAATTATCTTCCTTATTATAGCCTCCCAGCTCCCCTCCCGCTCTAAAATCATCTTCTTCGGTAGCACACCTCTTATATAGCTTTATCAGTGCGGGTAACAGAAGTTTAAACTTCTCAATAGATTTAGTATCTAAATAGTAATTGAACGCTTTGTTTGTCAGATAATGTAGTTTCTCTGGTCTCATCATTCAATCCTCATTTAATTAATTTAATAGGGAGCATAACCCCACGATTACTAACAAACTCTGCTACAGCACATAAACGTGTAACTCCATCTTCAATAGTTAATGTAGATAAGTTAATTACTACAGGCTTATCACTCCAACATGATCCCATACCATGATTGTATAGCTTCTTAGATAAGTGTAACACACGATTAGCCTGTTTACTAGATAAAGGTGTATGATCTAAATTATCTAGTAAATACTGAGCTATATGTTTACTCATTGAGTATATCACATTATCTGTATATACGTCCACTTCTTTCTTATAGGAGTCTAATGTGTATATAATTTCATTTACGTCTACATTAGAGTTTCTGGTGAAATTATATGTATCTAATACTTGTTGTACTCTAGTGTTCATCAGATTCACCTCTTAGTGTAAGGAGTTCATCATAAGAGGCTATTACTACTTCATTATTCTCTAAGTAATCCACTACCTGTCTACCTAACAAAGCCGCCCTAAAGTATAACTCACTATCAGATTTAGCTGTAGCCTCAAGATACACTTTATTAAATTCTTTAGTCAGTTGATCTAACTATATCCATAATATTCTCCAATTGGTTAATGTGAAGCTACTATACAGACTACTTGCCTATATGTCAACCTTAAATTAATACTTGACTTGTATTATTAGAGGGTGTACTATGCGTGGAAACTAACCGAGGAGATATCCAATGAGATTACACAATAAAGTAGTAGAAGATTCTAGCGGCATTAAATATATTATTCTATTTGAGCATGGTAAACTAGATACACCATTATGTATTATTAGTGAGTATGAATGGAAGAATTTATCTAGTGAAGTTTTTACTAATATGCTAAACTTTGGAGATGATAGAGAAGATTAATTTCTGGAGATTTTTTAGTTTAGGATTTCTGGTACAATAAAATACAAATTAACTAAAGGTAGGTAGATATGACACGCATTAACATTGTAGAGCCAGAGCAACTAACCAAGCAACATCTATTAGCAGAATATAGAGAATTACCAAGGGTATTCACACATGTATTAAAAGCTATCGAATCTGGCAAGACACTAGATGACTTCAATATTCCAGATAAATATACTATTGGTAAAGGACATGTCACCTTCTTTTATGACAAGTGCCCATATTTAATGTGTAGATATCTTAGAATACGGAATACTCTATTAGAAAAATATAATTGTAATTTAGATGGTAATTTTCATAAGAGAGTTGTAACTAACTATAAAAATATTCCTGTAGCGTTTATGGCAAATTGTTACCGTCCAACACCAGAAGAAATCTATCTAAATATGTACCGTTTAGCTAATAGACAGTATGGATTAGGTGATGATAATGATAAACATGTACTAGGAGAATATAATGTATAAACAAATTAGAGATATAACAGTTGCATTCATAGTATGGTTTGTGTTAGCATATATCTGTACAGCATTAATGGCATCTGTTATAGAATTAGAGAATTACTTTAATATTTATAAGTGGAGTGAGCATGAAAGAGGGTTGTTGCTAGGTAATATCTTTTGCATAGGATGGCTAGTGTTTAAACAAATTAAGAGTAAAGAGGGAAAGTGATATGAAGATAGTTACAATTAGTGATACACATAGTATGCACAGGCAACTAACAATACCAGACGGGGATGTCCTGATACATTCAGGGGATTTTTTAGGTAATGGTAGACTCTCCCAATTGGAAGAGTTTTGTACTTGGTTAAAGGAGTTACCTCATAAGCATAAAATAGTTGTAGCAGGAAACCATGATACGTGTTTAGAACACCTTGCTACTAGAGATAGAGCTATCGAAACTATCAAAGGAGTAGCTACATACTTAGAGGATTCCTCTGTAGTTATAGATGGTATCAAGTTCTACGGCTCTCCTTGGCAACCTTACTTCTATAATTGGGCATTCAATCTACCCAGAGGTAATATAATTAAGAAGAAGTGGGATATGATCGAAGAAGATACTAATGTATTGATTACACATGGGCCACCTCATACTATCTTAGATCACTGCGAGGATGGTCACGTAGGGTGTGAGGAACTATATAAAGCTACATGTAGATTATCTAAGCTGGGTAATCTAAAACATCATATATTTGGACATATACATGAAGGATATGGTACTGAGACTATACGAGGAACTACCTACCACAATGCAAGCAACTGTACAGGAAAGTATGAACCTATTAATAAAGTGTTGACATTTAATATTTAGAGTTGCAATATCGTAAAGCTAATGGTATAGTAGTAGAAGATTAATTAAATAACTGAAACGAGGATAGACAAATGATTGAGACATTTTTTATAGTAGTGTTATTTACGATAGGTGGTGAACAAAAACTTATAGATGGTTGGTATCCAAGACAGTCTGATAATTATGAGGCTTGCCAGAAAGGTGTTACAGGCATACAGAAGTACTTCTTTAATAATAGAGATAATATTGCAGATGAGATACAACAAATAGAAGTCTCCTGTAGAGTAGTTCTATTGCCTGCAATGGAAGTTTAATATAAACAGATATATATATATCTACTATAGAAGCTCCTGTAAGCCTCTGTACGGGCAAGTAGTCTAGGGGTATACTACCCTACAGGGTACTACCTAAACGTGCTGCGGTGAGGCTTATATGGCGTTCTCAGGGGTGTTTGTTAAGAGGTGAAGTAATCTATGAATATAATCCCACACGCCAGAGAAAGGTTAAGAGAAAGGACTAATATTCACCCCTCTGGTTGGATAAGAGCTGCTAAATTAGCTTATAGTCAAGGTGATAATAAGAAGATTATTAGGAAATGTAAGTATAGAGGAGTAACCTATAAGGCTGAATATCTAGGTTTAGTGTGGATATTTGACTGGCAAGGTACTGTACTGTATACTGTAATAGGTAAGAATTAGAATTATAAGGTTTAATATGGGAACGCAATTAGAAGCTATAGACCTAATTAATAAAGGTGGTAATGTATTTCTCTCAGGTGGAGGAGGAGTTGGCAAGAGTTTTCTTATTGAGAAAATAACCACAAAAGATACTGTACTATCATCCTCCTCTGGACTAAGTGCCTTACACATAGGAGGGGAGACAACACATTCCTTATTTGGACTACCTAGAGGTCTTTACACAGAGAAAGATGCAAATACTATTAGCAGCACATTCAGAGCTATATTCAGTGGAACTAAAGTTAAACGTATTATAATGGATGAGATTTCTCGTACACGCGCAGATAACTTGGATTTAATTGATATTAAACTTAGAAAAGTAAGAGAGAATGATCTACCCTTTGGAGGCATCCAAGTAGTATTAGTAGGAGATTTATTCCAATTAGCCCCCATAGTAGATGTATCAGAGAAGAGGATATATAGGCGTTTATATAAATCTCCTTGGATGTTTCACTCTAATGTATGGGATAGTGCCGATTTTACTACAATATGCCTAACAAAGGTATATAGACAAAGTAATGCAGAGCAAATCAAAGTATTATCCACTATAAGAGAAGGTGGAGAGGGGTTGGAGTCTGCTATAGAAAGTGTCAACTCTTGGTGTGTCTCTAAAGAGTTAGATAATAGGTTTTATTTATGCTCTCGTAATATAGATTCAGATAAAATTAACAATAAGTTCTATAAACTTAATACTAATCCAGAGGTAAAATACCCATCCTATAAAGTAGGCATAAAAGGAGAGGAGACTCTTATAAAAAATACAGATTTATTCTTAAAAGAAAATATGAGAGTAATAATCTGCGTAAATGATTCAGAAGGTGAGTATAGGAATGGGGAAAGGGGGTATATACTAAGCTTACACCCGAAGTACGTAACAATAAAGAAAGATGATGGTACTATTGTAGATGTAGGTTATAAAAAAGAATCTACCTATAAGTATAAGATGTCTATAAAGGGTTTAGTTAGGAGTTTAGATAAAACTATAAAAACTATTCCCGTTAAGGCAGGTTATGCTATAAGTATTGATAAAGCACAAGGGATGAGTTTAGATAATATTTATATAGATTTAGGTAATAAACCTAGACTTGCAGCAGGGTTGTGTTATACTGCACTATCAAGAGTGAGAAATCTGGAAAACTCTGAGTTGAGTAGAAAGTTGACAATGGAGGATGTTATAGTAGATAAAAAGGTTAAACAGTTTTATGAGGATTTATAAGAAGAGGTGAACAGTGCATAACAAATTAAGATTAAAAGGCCAAATCTTTGGAAGATTATGGGTAATAGATGAAGATCATAATAGAACTAAAGCTTCAAAAGTAAAATGGGTATGTCTTTGTACGTGTGGTAATACTACTAGTGTAGTAGGTAGTCATCTAAAGAATGGCTGTATTCGATCCTGTGGGTGTTTAAAAATAGAAACTACTATTAAGATGAGTACTAAACATGGCTTAACAGGACACCCTTTGTACACTGTATGGTTAAACATGAAACAAAGATGTAATAATCCTAAAAATAAGAATTATAAGAATTATGGGGGAAGGGGTATTACTATCTGTGATAGGTGGTTAAATAGTTTTCAGGATTTCTATGATGATATGATAAATGGTTATAAAGTGGGATTAGAACTAGATAGGATTGATAATGATAAAGGATATTATAAAGTCAATTGTAGGTGGGCTACACACAGTCAAAACTTAATGAATAAGGGTGCTGATATAGGGAAATCCAGTAAGTATAAAGGAGTACATTGGAGTAAGGCAAGTCATAATTGGGTAGCTAGGGTTATGAGAGGAGGAAAACTTCATCATCTAGGTTATTTTACAGATGAAAAAGAGGCTGCATTAATTTATAACAAGAAAGCTAAAGAACTTTTCGGAGAGTATGCTAATCTAAACAAGGTAGAGTATTAACTATAAATGATATCGTTATCAATAGAGATGTGCAACGATATTACAATAATTTGAAGTATGGAGTTAAGTAATGACAAATTCTCACCACTGCACAACACTAAACCTTAGGTATAAATTACCTCTAAGTAATAAGGAATTAGCTACACTAGATATGTATTACTCTTTATATGATAGCAAAAAATTCATTAAAGTGTTAGGCACTTCTTGTATAGTGTTAAGTATAAAAGAATCTAAATTCGCTCACTTATCTTATACTGAATTAAAAATAGATATTAAATTACAACAAGCATTAACATTAAAGGATAAATGATGAGAAATTATATACAAGTAAAAGAAATTGATGGTACGAATGTAGTAATAAATGAGGATTCAATAACACACTATTACGGGAGTGGAACAAGAGATGGTAATAATTATACTGAGGTGATACTAACTAGAGGCTTAGTGCGTGTGGATCTACCCTTAGAACAATTTAATAGTATTATTAAGAGGATAAGTAAGTTATGAAATTAAGTGAATGCAAATTAGGATTAGTAGTGCAAGGTGTAGACAATACTTACGATGAAATGATGAGTAAAAGAACTGGTTTTGGACACATATTAGGTTTTGAAGTGGTAAATAATAAATTATATGTTGTGGTACAGATGCCAGATAATCATAAAGGCTTCATTAACACTTACCTAGAACATCATCAGATAAAACCACTTGAGGATTAGAGGATGACTGACCAACACAATATACAAAATATATTAGCTAGATTACAAAATGAAGGTAAGGGAGATTATACTAAATACCGCTGTGGAGAAACATACTTAGAATACTACTCCAAAAAAGAGGGTGATTGTATATACTTCGAGTTCGATAAAGATGGTAAACTATTAGATATTAGTGCTTAGGAGGGGGTTATGGATAATTACACAGATGAAGAGTTATGCAGTACATTAAGAGAAAATAATGGATTAATCAATTGCCAAGCTCAAATACAGGCAGCGGATAGAATTGAAGAGTTGTTAGAGACAGTAAAAAGGTTAAATAACACTATAATATCTATAACTGAACCTTATAGCTTTTACCCACCATGTATTAATAATTCAGAAGAGAATGTAACTAAGATACTTAAAGAATAGTATGAGAAGTAATAAAATATGACTGAACACGAAAATGGTATATGGATAAAAAATGTAGAATGCCCCTTCTGCTCCTCTTCTAATAATTTAAGCTTATATGAAAAACCAGATGGCATTATAGATGGATTCTGTCAAACTCCAGATTGTCCCGATGGTCAATATAAGTCTACCAATAAATTAGCAGAAACTTTCCTAGCAGAAGAATATGACATTAAGAAGTTAATTAAAACAAACAGTAATAAAAAACAGGAGGAAAAGGTGATTACTAGAACTAGACGTAGTAAGACTAAAGAAAAAGCTCCTATTAGTAAGGAACAATTTAAAGAAATTATAGATAACTCATCACTAAAAGGTGGTGGCTATCGTAAGATTAAAGATGAGTGGAATAAATACTATGGAGTAAGGACTGAATTTGATGGGGATGGTGCTGTAAAATGCAGATACTATCCTGTGACTCAAGGAGTAAATGATTCTGGTAAGCCTAAGATAACTGCGTTTAAGAAACGAGTGTGTGCTACTAAAGATTTCTACCCTACTGGACTATTATCTATGGATAGTGATTTGTTTGGGCAGTGGAAATGCAGTAGTAGTAAACGGGTGATAATCTGTGGAGGAGAGGAGGATACAATAGCAGCCAGACAGATGATTGAAGAATACCGTAAGCGTAAAGGTAAGGATAGCATAGCACCTATTGATGTAGTATCCTCTAGTCTAGGAGAGGGTAGTATAGATAAACAATGTCAGAAGCAATATGATTTCTTAGATGGATATGATAGTATCATCTTAAATCTAGATAATGATAAAGCAGGTGATCTTGCTGTAGAAAAATTACTTAAAGTTTTACCTTATTTAAAAGTAAGGGTCATGGAACAGCCAGAGGATTGTAAAGACGCTTGTGATGTACTTAAAAATGGGCTTGCTAATGATTATATTAGGAATATTTACAATGCTAAAAAACCTGTAGTTGCAGGTATCACTGGAAGTAGTACAATATTCGATGGAATCTTAGAGAACGTATCTAAGAAGAAAGTACCTTTACCTAACTTCTTAGATAAAGTTAATGTTATGCTGGAGGGTGGTTTATCTATGAACACCTTTAACATTATAGCTGCCCATACCAGCGTAGGTAAGAGTACAGTTACTAATGAAATACTCTATCACTTAGTAATGAATGCAGAAGATAAGGTAGGTGTTATAAGCCTAGAGGCATCTAAACATGTACTAGGAGAGCAATTACTATCCTTACACTTAAACAAACGCATAGCATCTATATCAAATGAAGATGATAAGGTTAAGTTCTTACTTGATAATAAGGATAAATCAGAAGAATTACTCAGAACAGTAGACGGAGATGATAGATTTTACATTATGGACGATAGAAGTTATCTATCTAATCCAGAGGAAGTGTTTAAGAATATAGATAAACTTATTAGAGGCTTCGGTGTAAAGTTAATTATCATTGACGTACTATCTGATTTGATGGATAATTTAGATATAAATGCACAAGCAGAGTTTATGGGCAGGATTAAGAAAGTAATTGCAGCTAATGAAGTAATTATTATAGGCATTATGCACATGCGTAAGGAGATGTCAGGGAAGGAAGTAAACCCTCATTCTGTAAATGAACACAGTATTTATGGAAGCTCTACTGCTATTAAAAGTGCTAGTACGGTAATTCTTATGTCAAGAGATAAACTGGCTGAATGCCCAGAAGAGAAGAATACTACAAGAGTAACACTAACCAAAAATAGGGGTAATGGTGTTACAGGTAAATGTTGTGAGATATATTATGACTATAAAACTCATAAACTGCATGACAAAGATGATTGGTTAGAGAATAATACTGAGGAGTATTAAATGAATAAAGAATTAGAGCAAGTAGTAGAGGCATGTGATAATATAGACGCTGATATATGGGAATGTCTTGGTCGGGAAGATGAGTACCCACAATTAGAGATTACAATGACAGCTATGTATGGTTTACATGTTAAGTTCTTGGGTGAATCTATCTGGTATTCAGATGATGACATGAGAGAATGGATTGAAGATGAAGGTGACTATGAACCTATAGAGCCTTATTTACGTAAGAAGATTAATGAGAAGATTGAGTTTATTAAAAAGATAAAGGTGTAAAAATGGCAGTTAACATTACAGGAGATATCGAGACTAATAATCTACTCAACAATGATAGTATTTGTTATAATTCATCGCCTTATAAACTTAAAGATACTTACAAAACTCACTGTATTGTATTAGAGATACATGAGACTAATGAGATTATAGCATTCTACAATGGGAAGAAGTATATTCTGGATGGTCGTGAGTTTATTGAGAAAGATGATAAGTACACTTATGAGTTGAAAGATTATGAACCTATTGAATACACGCATTATCAATTAAGGGAATTTCCTGATTACATTAAAGGTATTAAGGATTTAGATAAGGTTGTATTTCACAATGGAATTAACTTTGATTTCCTCTCCTGTAAGTTGTACTTCGGTATGGACTATACTATTGGTGGGTTAGACGGAGAGTCTGATACGTGGTGTGGTAGAGAAGTGGATATTGTAGATACAATGATCTTATCTAAAACATTAAACTCTGATCGTTTATGTGGTCACAGTCTAGATAAATTATCTAAAGTAGCTGGAGGTGCTGAGAAGGTAGATTTTAGACCACACGTACCTAAGAAAGATAAGTACAATACATTTGCAGTGGATATGTTGTACTACAATATTTTTGATGTGAAGTCTAATACAGATGTATATAATTACTTAGAGAAAGAACGTAAGCAAGACGATTGGAATTGGGATGCAGCTATTAGATTAGAGAAGAAAGTGGCAGAAATAGTATGTCGCTCTAGTCACAGAGGATTCAAGTTTGACATAGAATTAGCTGAGAAATGTATTCGTGAGCTTGACGAACTCATGGAAGAAAGACGACAACGTGTAGAACCATTACTACCACCACGACCAGCTACTAAGAAGTTTCTAAAGGAACATACACCTCCTGCTAGTCAGATACTAGAGAAGGAGATTCCATTCCCTAAGTCATTCTTTAACAAGAAGATGAAGTTAAGTAAGACGGGCGAGAAATGGCTAGAGAAATATGATGCCACTTATAATGAAGATAAATGTGAGATTGAAGTAAATGGTATTACATTAAAGAAAGACTATGATACAGGTGGTGGCAATTATAGTTTTCCTCCTGTAGCATTTACAGAGAAATCTTTATCGGCTAATATTAAGAAGTTTGCAGATAAACATGGTGGTAGTTATGATGAGGATAATTTAACTATTATAGTGTTTGGTGAGACTATGAAGTTACCTATTGATGTGAAGGCGTTGAAGACTCACATGGTGGCTGAAATTAAAAATACTACCCATATTAAAGAGTGGCTGGTATCTCTAGGATGGCAACCATCTGAGTATAAGATGAAGGACATTACACTAAAGTCTGGCACTAAGATTAAGCGCACTAAGGAAGAACTGGAAGTAGCTGTAGATAGGTATATAGAAGAGACTCTTAATTCTGAGTTTTGTTCTGATCGTTGCAAACACCTAAGAGCTAGGCCTACTTACTTGAGTTTAAAAAGTAAGATGATGGAAAAAGCAGAACGGTATGGATGTAAAGTTCTGACCAACGCTTCCTTCACAGTAGGCCAAAATAAAGAGTTGTGTAAGGATTTAGAACGTATTGCTGAGAGATTTCCTTACGTACAGGATATTGTAGAATATCTTACATATAAACACAGGCGTTCAAGTATTTTAGGTGGAGATGCAGATTGGGATAGTGATGAAGAAGCTGAAAAAGGGTATATGGCTCATGTAAGGGAGGATGGGAGAATTGCTACGGAAGCTGATACTTGTGGTTGTGCATCAAGTAGATTTAAGCATAAAAAGGTTACGAATATTCCTCGTACTACATCTTTATATGGCAAACAGATGAGGGCTTTGTTTGGAGTAGATAAAGATTACTTACAAGTTGGGTATGATTTTGATAGTCTAGAGAATGTAATTCAGGCACACTACACTTGGGGTTATGATAGTGAGGATAAACCTTACTGTAATTCTCTAGTAAGACCTAAACCTCTGGACGCACATACAATCATGGCAGAAGCCTTGTCTCTAACATTAGGTACAACATTTGATAGAGGTAGTGCCAAATCTGTGAACTATTGTATTGCTTATGGAGGACAAGCACCTAAAGTAGCTCAGACTATCGGCTGTGATGTCAAAACAGGAGAGAGAGTATTTGACACCTACTGGGAAGTTGCTAAACCTCTCAAGATACTACAGGATAAGTTGACTAAATGGTGGGAAGTAAAGGGAGATAAGAAGTATATTATCGCTCTTGATGGCAGGAAGATATATACTAGGGCTAAACATGCCCTCTTAAATTCTTTATTCCAAAGCGGAGGGGTTATTTGTGCTAAAGTAGCGGCAGTTTACCACGATAAGTTAATTAATGATGCAGGACTATCTTGCGATTTCTTTAAGGATGACTGGAGAAATAAGAAGTTCTCACAATCACTTATAATGTTTCATGATGAAGCGCAGATAGAAGAGAACCGTGAGAACTTTATATTTAAATCTTTTAATAGTAAAGAAGAAGCGTTGACTTTTAGTAAAGAAGATGATAAGATATGGTCTGAGCCTATTTATAAAGGAGATAGAGTGTTCTTAGGTTGGAGTCTATCCTCTGAGCTGATAACCAAGGCAGTAGATATGACTACAGAACATTTTAAGTTGAAAGTACCATTGACCGCAGGGTATGCAATTGGTAAAGATTGGTCGGACTGTCACTAAAGAGGGTGGCTAAATTTAAAAAAGATGGTAAACAAAAACATCTAGGTAATCATGTATTGGAAACAGATGCAGCCAAGGCCTATAATGACTACGCTTTTAAGATTAATGGTGAATACGCCTACTTAAACAAAATAGAGGATTAACATGAAGAATGATTATGTAGAAACTATAGTAAATAAAATACCTATCTCTAGACAAGTAGAAGTGTACAATAAACTAGATAACTGGGAGTGGTTTGAAGAATTACCAGAAGATGAGCCTAATTACTATGTACCTAATAGTGTAAGAGGATATTTTCTTTATTTTCTACAGAAAGCTATAAGTCGTAATTTTAGTGGCAAACGTAAACCTAATTCACCCTCCCCTGTACTATGGTCAGACATAGTAGAAGAAAAAGTAGGAGGTTATAAAGACAGATGTAATAGGTATAGTGTATTTATGAATAGCTATAGGAATAAGAGTGTAGAGGGTTTAACACAAATAGATTTAATAAGAATGTTGAATAAATTAGATGAAATCAATGGAGAAATAAATGAACGATAAAACAAGATATAAAATTGGAGATGAACTAAAAGCAACCTTAGTTATCACAGAAGAGGATGAATATGATGATGAAAAACATTATTCTTTAGAGGTTAAAGGATTACCTGATGCAGGTATAGATAATGTTTTCACTCAGGAAGAATTAGATCAAGTATTCAATCGTGCTTTTATTAAACGTAAATTACAAGCTGATATTGATAAAGCAACTAAACTATTAGAGGAGATGAATAATAATGATGCCTAAATTTCTATCACAAGTCCCTATTAATGACTTCGAGCATGAAGATGGAGGTAAGGGATTAACATTAACGTATGAATGGTTAACTGAACAACTTAGAATAGGAGGGGTTATGGAAAGTAATGAGGTTATTAGTCAAGTAAATGTAGCACATGAAGGTATTGTGTTATTTGTTAAGGAGGGAATGTAATGTTATTTTATATATTATGGTTATTGGCTTTTATAGCAGTAATACTAGGAGTCATAAAGTCATTCCATAGGTATGATGAAGGTGGAGGCTTCTTTATGATAATATTTGGTATAGTATTTTGTATTATACCCCTAGTATCTTGGATTAGCCATTCCAGTGATCTTTCTAACATTAAGAACCAACACTTGAATATAAAAGAATATCAATTGCGTGTGGATAGTTTACAAGAGAGGTTAAATAACTTTGACTACCCAGTAGGCGCATTAATGAATGCAGATACTCCAGTTGCAGCCATTGTTAACTCACTGTCTCATGCAGAGTCAAAACTATTAGCAGCAAAAGAGAGTATGATTGAAAGTATTAAAGACGTAGATGCTAGAAAATTAGGGCCAATGTCAGGAGTTATTAACTTCGTTGGCGATTATAAACAACAAACTGAATTAAATTAATAGGAAATGTAATATGACGACAGTAAACTTTAAATATGAAAATGGTGACTTACTTAGAGATAAAGTAACTAAACTGGAAGGTATTGTGCGTGTACGTGCAGAGTATTCTACAGGGTGTCACCACTATGGATTGCAACAACAGAAGGTATTAGAAGCGGGGGGTACTCCAGAGTGGGTGTGGTTAGACCAGTCACAATTAGAGTTAGTAGAAAATGGTGTGGTAACTTATGATGTAAACCCAGAGACTACTAGTGGGTCATTTCCATCAGGGCCTAATCAGTAATAAACTAATTAAATTAAACTAAGAGGAAATGTAATATGAGCTTGAAAAAGAAACAACTAGAATCACAAGGCGAAGGTCTTAACTACAACTTCATTCACGGTCAAGTGGAGGACGATACACATGATGCACGCATCTCTGTTATTATTGATGCTGGAACACAGGAAGCAGCAGAAGCAGTGTATGGTACTAAAATGGATGTTACTAACGTATCGTACTTCTTAACAGAAGAGGAAGCATTTGATTATGGAGATCGTGCAGAGAAGATTGTAGGTGGGTATATCTATGGAGAAGAAGGCTGGGATGAGCAGCCAGAAGAAGTAGAGGCTACTAAGGAGATTATCGAAGAATACAAAGTAGATGCAGAAGTAGGACAGACATTATATCAAGTAAACTTTAAGATCGTGCAGCCTAAGCCAAGGGAAGAGGTTATCTATGCTGTAGACTTAGTAGACACGTATGTTAATTATAAAGAAGATGGTACAAAAGAAGATGCACTTCAATACCGCGTGTGGTTAAACCAACGTGATTTTATGACTAAAGAGTTGAAAGGCTTCTCTACTAACTTTGCACCACCTAAAGGTAAGAACAACAAGGGTTGGACATTCTCTCCTTTATCTATGCACTCTAAGTTAGCAGAAGCTACAGGTGAGCTAGATATTATCAACCCTCAGAGCGCAGATCATGGTGATCTATCTTTATTACTAGATAAACCTATTGGCATCCCTACTACACAAAAGCACTCTGAAAGTAATGGTAAGGAATATATTAACTTAAAGATTGGTGCGCCTGTACGTCTATCTAAGAAATTACTTAACTTAGGTATTACAGAATTAGATTGCACACCAGAAGCTATTGATTTTGAGACAGCTACAGTAGAGCAATTTGAGAATGCTAAACCTAATAAATTGGTGATTGCTAAAATCAAGAAGTCTATTGATTATGAAGGCTCTCAGATGCAGAAAGCATTAGAAGAGTGGGAAGCTAGTAAAGGAAGTTCTAATAAAACTGAGGTAGCCGATGAAGATAAGCAAGAGACATCCAAAGAAGAAGTTCCTAAGAAGTCAGTTGAGAAAGCGAAGGCTAAAACTAAAGCTCCTGTAGATGATGAAGAAGTAGATGCAGATGATGTATTTGGTTTAGATGACTAAGCAATAATAGCATACACAAGGATGTGTATAATCTAGGAGGACGTATGGGATTAAAGAAGAATAAACCAGTAGACGGAAGATTAAAACAGTTTCCAGATAGTAAACTAACAGCAATCTTAGATACAGATTGGTGTGCTTATAGTATTGCGAGTGTGGGAGATGAGTTGTACATAGAGGTTACGCACAATGGTACAGGCAAGACTGTAGAGTTTAAAAATGTAACTGAGTTCAAAGGTAAAGGTAAGCAATTAGGTGGCTGGTTAGGGGAACAGAATATTAAACGTGAGGCTAAAGGTAAGCCATTACTGTCTCTTGATGACTTCACTATAGAGCCTAAACAAAGACGTAAGAAGGAGTATGAATATAAAACTATCAAGGAAACTGAATATAATAAGAAAGATTATAGAGGGTGGACTGTTATAGGTGAACCTGATTTAGATGGGGATATTCAATTAAGAAAACCTATTACGGATGATGAAGCCTTAGTACGAATCTTCTATTCTGCCAAATCTACTATTAAGAAAGCATTAGCGGATTTAGGTACACATAAGTATGAATCTTACTTAGGAAAAGGTGGTAAATACCGCGAGGATTTATCTACACTGCTAAAGTACAAAGGTAATAGAGATAATACTTTACGCCCTCTTGTAATGAAAGATGTAGTAGAATATTTAGAACGATCCTTTGATAGTACCGTTATAAATCACATCGAGAATGATGATGCAGTTGTAATGAGGGCTTATGGTGATCCTAATGCTGTAGTAGTAGGAGAGGATAAAGATTTCTATGGATGCCCAGTAAAATTCTTTAATGCTAATCGTCCAGAAGAAGGTATTATAGATGGAGATTGTTTTGGAGAGTTACGAAGAGAGGGGGCTAAGAATAAAATAAGAGGTCATGGCAGATTATTCTCTTATTGGCAAATGTTAGCTGGTGATTCGTCTGATAATTATAAAGCGAGTTGTCACTCTGATGTTAGGTATGGAGATGTAGCAGCTTATAATGACCTTGTAGATTGCAAAGATGATAAAGAAGCTCTAGAGAAAATGATAGAGGTGTTCAAGCGTTTATATCCAGAACCTAAAGTAGTTAAATCATGGAGAGGCCATGAGATGCTAATAGATTGGTTGTATGTAGCTAGAGAGCAATTTAGAATGGCTACCATGTTACGTTGGGAAGGGGATAGTAGAACGTTGGATACGGAGCTTGCTAAGTATAATGTGGAGTATAGTTATGAAAACTGAATATAAACTATGGCACTTTACCTATGAAAGTGTAGGTAAAGTTACTGTTATATATTGGAAAGATGTACCTATAGTAGAAAGGGTATGTAATCAGGTAATGATATTTGGATGGTGGCTATATTAGGAGGAGTAACTAATGAAACAAGTAGCAATACTATACAAAGGTGATAAACCATCTTACCCAGAAGTAGAGGATATGGAATATACATACATTAAGAATCCTTGGCATGTACATGGTATGGCATTCGATGGACTGATAGTAGATGATATGAGTATAGATAAGAGTTTGGTTAAACAAGCTATGAGTTATGTGAGAGAAGGTGACTATGACACCTGATGAAGCGCATACTTTCCTAATGAAATCTATAGATAAGGCATACTCTAATCTAATACGCGAATCAAATAAACCTAAAGGTATTAAGTTTATAAAAACCCCTGATAATGATTTTATGGTAGGATTTACTATAGACTATGATAAAAGTATGATTACATCTATACAACTAAGAGGTAGTATAAAACAAGTGACAATAAAAGGTGCATTAAGTTATGAAGACATTTAGTATGAGTCAATATGTGAGCAAAGAGGATTTATTTGAGGCCAGATCAGTATACTATGAGAATCTAGTATATGAGTTGGCAGATAGATTAGTAGAAGAGGGTGTATTGTATAAGAATGAGTATTCCCAGTATTTTTGGAGCGAGACACAGGAGTTATTAGGATGAGTAATACAGATTTCAATAAATTAGCAAAAGAGATTCACCAGTACAATAAAGAAGCGGGATGGTGGGATGATGATAGAGAGATTGAGACAGCATTAATGTTAGTAATAACAGAAATAGCTGAGGCTACAGAGGGAGAACGTAAAGACTTAATGGATGACCACTTACCTACAAGAAAAATGGGTGAAGTAGAGTTAGCAGATGCTTTGATTAGGATGTTAGATATAGGTGGTTATTTAGGACTAGAGTGTTTGGATATTTCTAGTTACTGGGAAGATAATGACTACTCTATATTTAAAGAGCATCTAGAGCTTTGTTCTGTAGTGGTGGATTTCTACTCACGTCTTGCAGAAGGTGCTAGAAAAAGATATTTATCCTTTCTATATACACAATTCATAGCAGGTATTATTACAATCTCTGGGCAGTTTAATTATGATGTCATATCAGCTATGTATGAGAAATTAGAATACAATAAGACTCGTCCTGACCATAAGAAAGAGAATAGGGCTAAGGTTGGAGGTAAGAAGGTATGAATGAAGAATACACCTTACTAGAGTTAAGCGTAGTAAACGGGAAACTAAGTCTACTTAATTCCTATGTAAAGACGCTAGATAATACTAGCCTACGATTGGTGAAGAAGCACATAGATGAGAGGATTGATGCTGGATTAAAAGGTGAGTATGATATAAGAGATGCTAATACGTATCAGGAAGTACTTGATTCTAGCAGTAGTATAGATTGGAGGTACTATAGGTATATCGTTAATGAAGATGGAGATGGGCTGTGTATGGGGATTATTAAATGAGTAAAAAACTCTTAGCAATAGATCAATCCTTGCGCTGCACAGCTTGGTGTATATTTGAAGGTGATAATCTAGAATCATTAACATCCTTTGGTTGTATAAAGACTTCTAAAAATGATGGTGACTTATTTACAAGAGTAAGTATTATATCTTCTCAATTAGAAAAGTTAAGCAAGCAGGATATTACACACCTATGCAGAGAAGGTCTATCATTTGGCGGAGTAGGTAATGCTACAAGAGATTTAGCTTACCTTGTAGGTGCAGTAGAGGCTACAGTAGGAGAACCTTTTGCAGAGGTATCTCCCACGTCTGTGAAGAAGTTTGCAACAGGTTCAGGCAGAGCTGATAAGGGAGGTATGATAGCAGCATTACCTAGCAGTATAAGTGAATGGTTTATAAGTAAGAACTATAAGAAGACCACAGGATTAGCTGACTTAGCAGATGCTTATTTCATTGGTCAGTATTTTATAGATAAATTGAGGAATAGTGTATGAGCGGTATAAAGATAAGTTTCGTAGATAAAGATTACAAAGGAAAGTTTAAGAGTTGGGGTCTAAGGCAAAATGTCTCTTTGGAGGATGTAGGTAATAGGGACAGGGAAGTTGTTATTAGTAATCTAAAAGAGAAGTGTAAGTTACCTTGGAGAATATTTCTACATCAGTTAGAAGAACTGTGCATAACTGAACTCTTAATAATTGAATCTGATCCTAGTATTTATCCTGAGACATACTATGTAGATGATTTACCAGTGGCCTTTAAGATAACAGAAGATAATGAGGGTATAACCTTACACGCAGAAGTTAATTGTGATTATCTAGAAGAGATAGTTTGCAAGGTAAAAGTGGAGGCATCCAATGATTAACACTAAACTCCAGTTAATAAACCTAGAGGATGTGCTAGTCTACCATAATGGAGAAGAGATATACAAATTAGAACATGATGATGTAACATATTATAAAGATGCAGCTATTAAGTTTCTTAAAGATAGAGGTTGTTTATTTGAAGAATTGATTATGGAGGATTAAAATGTCCAATAATTATGTACAAGAAATGATTAAAGAGTTAGACCATTTAGAGTGGAATGATCGTAGTAAATATCCACTCCTTAAAGAGTTAATTAAATCAGTAGGAGAATTACAACAAGAAGTAGCCACCCTAAAATCACAATTAAATACAATTGGGAAGAATATATGAGTAGTTTAAAAGATGATAAAGTAAAGTTACAAGTGGTAAAGTTGGACGAGGGTGGGTATACACAGTATGAGATTCAAGATATTACACAAGTAAGGCAATCTACTATATCCGACTTCTTGTGTAAGAAAACCCATATCAGGTGGTGGAATGAATATGAGAGTGATAAGAGTAATTTACTTCCCTACAATCCTGAGAAGGTGGAGGTTAGTTTTACTAATGAAGTACTTAACTCTCATTATAAACAAATGTCAGATAAACCTCTCATGAAGATTGAAACTACAGTAGGTGATATTGCAGATGATTGTACACACTTTGTAATACCAGATACTCAAGTAAGGCCAGACATCAGCTTAGATTATTTACACTGGGTTGGTATGTACATTGCTAATCGTAAACCAGATGTAATCATTCATCTAGGTGATCATGCAGATATGCCATCGTTATCTAGTTATGATAAAGGTAAACGTTCAGCAGAGGGTAAGCGACTTCATGAGGATATTAAAGCGGCAATAGATGGTATGCAAGTATTATTGAAACCTTTATACGATCTACAGCAACAAGAATTAACGGAGTACGGAGAGATTAGATATAAGCCTCGTATGGTGTTCACATTAGGTAATCATGAGTTTAGGATTATGAGGCACGTAGATTCCAACCCTGAGTTACACGGCTTCTTTGGCTATGATGATCTCAAGTATAAAGAACAAGGTTGGGAAGTGTATGATTTCTTGAAGCCAGTGATTGTAAATGGTGTCACGTATGTACACTTTATGGCAAACCCTATGAGCGGAAAGCCCTATGGAGGAGCAGCCCTCAATGTACTAAAGAATGTGGGAGAATCATTTACACAAGGTCATAAACAAACCCTAGATGTAGCTACACGCTTCCTTCCTAGTAGTGGTAAACAACAGTGGGCTATTATCGCAGGAGCTTGTTATGTACATGATGAGGACTACAAAGGCTACCAAGGCAATAAGCATTGGAGAGGTGTTGTGGTTAAACATAATGTAGTAGATGGCAGCTTCAACCCTATGTTTGTAGACTTGGATTATTTAGGTAAGAGATATGGAGAGTAACATGCAAGAAGAATTAGACTTAGATAAAATCAAGTTAACCCTCCAAACTATAGCATCTACAAACTATAAGATTATAGATGATGATGTAGAACTAAACACATGGCCTAACTTATTAGTACAATTTGCTTATGTACTTAAAGACGCTGGTTATGATGTACCTATAGATTTAGTTGATAAATATCTTTACAAAGGTGTGATGAAGGAGTATAATCATAGACAAGAAGTTAAGAAACTAGAAGGTCAATTAGATTTACCACTGGAGTAGTATATGAGTAAAGGTATTATTGGAGTAGACGTAGACTTAACAGTTGCAGATTCCGACATAAGCCACTGGGACTGGCTTGGGCAAGTATCTAAGGATGGTAACTCATGTATGCCTAGCGGCGTATTAGACTACGACCTTAGTACCTACTTCAATTTACCTAATTATATAGATAGCATGGACTTCTGGAGGTCTGATGATTTATATGATGCAAGGCCTCGTGATATAGAATTAGACTACTCTACTAAAAGAATTATAAGAAGACCTATACAACCTATTAAGAATAGTGTACAATGTTTACAGTCATTATCTTCTAGAGGATGGGAGATTGTATTTATATCACATATCAAGGGCAATCATCATAAGAGTAAGGTTAATTGGCTTAAACGTCACTTCCCTTTCATGGATGGGTTCGTTGCTACCCAAGAGAAGCACTACATTAATTGTGATGTACTTATAGATGATAGGCATAATCATTTGAATAATAGCAGCATTCTGATAGATAAGATAAAGTTTGACACAGTGTATGAACAGAGTGTAGAATTAGAACATGCAGATTTGATTAGCAATGATTGGATTGAAATTGAAGAGTTTATTAATAAATTATAGAGGGTTAAGATTATGCAGTATTTAGGATTAAGTGTTATTGGTATTTGGGTGTTGTGTGTGGCAGCATGGTTAACGCATATTATTCATTGCTTACTAGCGGCTAAGTATTTATTACTTATTGCAGGAGCATTTATATTCCCAGTAGGTATTATACATGGTATTGGTATTTGGTTCGGAGTTAGTTGGTAATACCTTTTAAACATACCTAGACGACTGCTAAGGAGGTTAGGGAGTACCCCTAGAAGCTCCATATCTCCATCCTAAGCAACGTTTAGCGTTTAGTAGTAGGGTAGTTAGGGTATAGATAAGAGTGGCTTAGAGGGGCTTACAGGAGCATATAACATTAATTAAGAGGAATAGATTATGAGTGGAATTGAGATTGGATTGACTATATGCGTAGGTATAATTACCATAACTATATCTATATTTGCTTGGTGGTTACGTAGGGAGTATTTTCGTATAAAGGAAGAGGATACTTATCGTCTTAATATGAGTAGAGATTATAGAGCGTCTGTACTAGATGATATTCATAAAGTCAGAGAGGAGTTAAAAGAAGTTAAACTGCACTTAGGCTTTGTAGATAAGAAATATCCTTTTCAGGGGTTTCAGCGTAAGCCTTCAAGATCAGTACATCAACGTATAAACCTGCTAATGGATCACCTAAACCTAGAGATTAAAGAAGGTGAGCCTAGTAAGACTATATTGGTTAAGAAGAAGCCAATTAAAAAGGGTAAGTGATATGGAGATTTTTATAGTAATAGTAGGAATCCTTTATGTAGGTACTATGCTCTACACGATATGGGGCATACATGATAATCTAGAAGATATATTAAAACTATCTTATAAAAAAGACGTGGACGAGGATAGGGGTGAATAACTAATGAAGGTAAGTATAACTGATCTATCAGGTAAAGTAATTATATTGAATGCACCTAAGAACTCAGGCAAAGATACTATTGCTGATGCTATCTGTAGTAAAATGGCTAGTACTCATAGGCAGTTTAAACAAAAACTGTATGAATGTACTGCTACATTATTTAATTGGGATTTAGATACATTTATATATGCAGCAGAACATAGAGTATTAAAGGAAAAACCTGTTGCAGCACTAACCGTACCAAGTGCTGAGTTCCATAAGATTACAGCTCTAACTAAGTCTAATAGAGCATTTACGGTAGATGATAATTATAATGTCCCTATCTCTCCTAGAGAAGCATTAATATATGTATCTGAGATTGTAATTAAGCCTAGATTCGGAGATAAGTACTTCGGAGAATCTGCTGCTACTCTTGTTAAAGATGATACAGATGGGACTATATTCAGCGATGGAGGCTTCCAAGAAGAACTATTACCTATTGTAGATGTCGTAGGAGAGAATAATGTATATATCGTACAGTTCACTAGAGGTGATAAGAAAGACTTCTTAGGGGATAGTCGAGATTGGCTACAACCTTATGGTAATATACACTTGCTTAATACAACTAATGATGGTACAATAGATGAAATTGTAGAGGAGATACTGGAGTGGACAGAGAGTGAAGTTTAAGAGTGATAAAGAAAGGTGTTATGTGATACTAAATACATATATGAAACACTATATGAATACAGAAGAGAACTTACCAGAGGATAAGCTGATTAAGCGTTACAGTCATACATGGGAGTTTAAGAAGTTAATTATAACCTATCGTATTCATAGGTTGTATAATAAGATTAAGGATGGTATTATAATGGCTTACTTAAAATATATAATGAGGGTGTAAGATGACGAAGTATTATGATTGCATAGGTACAGAAGTAAAGATAGGCGATAGTGTTGTCTTTGCAGAAGATGATAGTATGGAGTTACTTGTAGGGGAGATTAAAAGTTATGATGAGAAAGGTCATATTAATAATCCAGAAGTAGGTATATTCGAAGTAGAACATGAAGGGTTAATCTTTAGACGCTTTAAAGAAGAGATTTACTACATAACCACATTAGATGAATTAGGAGGGTAATATGAATAAAGATAATATGACAGTAGTGCTTAATATAGAATTAACGGGGGATTGCAGTGAGGAAACTATTACAGCTATCGTTAAGAAAGAATTAGATAAGCAACTACTTAATCATAAACCTAAGTTCCCTAAGTGGGAAGAGTTGGGAGAGATTAAGGGGGCATGGGTTACTTCGGAAGCAGAGGTATTAAAGTGTCGTGTATGGAAGCAACCTACTGTTAACAATAAAAATATTTGGCCTACTGAAGAACTAGCAGAGGCATCCCTAGCACTATCACAATTAGCACAATTACGTGATTATGTAAATGGTGATTGGAAGCCAGATTGGACTACTAGTTATACTACCAAGTATATTATTTATTGTAATACATTAGGGGTTTTAGATTGTTATGAGAGTGAAAATATAGTTCAACACTTCCTAGCATTCAAAGATGCAGAAACACGAGATGGATTCCTAGAAGCTTATCGTGACTTAATTGCAGTTGCTAAACCTTTATTGTAGGCTATCATTATGTATAATGAAATTGAAAGAAGGTCTATACAAAGAAATGGAGGTTGTAGGGGGTGTAATAGAAGTTTATATAAAGGAGATAAAATAATCTATACATACACTTCCCTAAATAGGGGGCAGAGTATTCTTTTCTGCCTAGACTGTGCAAAGGTTATTGGAGAATTAAGTGTTGCAGAGGAAGACTGCGTAATAGCAGTATAAACATGCTCCTAGAACGCCCTACATTCCATTCTAAGAGCTTTTTAGCTTGAATAGGTAGGGTAGGTAGGGGTAATATCAGAGAGCCGTACAGAGGCTTACAGGAGTGTATAAAATGATTAATGAGAAGTATGAAGGTACAGATAAGATTATTGAAGTAGGGGATAGGGTTATGTATGGAGGGGAAGTTACTGAGATTGTTGATATAAACCTTTATGAAAGGTTATCTAATGATTATAAACTGGGAAATAGTGTATGGTTAGTGACGAAAGGGTCTTTACAATACATAGGGGGTAAAACACCTCATAAACATAGAGATTTAATCATTGCATGGGCAAATGGGGTTGAGATTGAGTACCTAACAGTGGATGGGACGTGGGATAGTATGTTTAGTCCTATTTGGAATCCTCTGTGGGAATATCGCATCAAACCTTCTAAATCTCCTAAACAATTACACAAAGAACGTATCCAGAAAGAGATGGAGAAATTAGCTAAAGACTTAGAGGCATTAGATATATGATTACAGCAGCAGAACGTGAAGCTGAGTTTAGGAAGGATTGGGAGGCTCTACTAGATAAACATGAAATGATAGTAGATTATGATGATGGACAGTTAAACCTGTATGGCTGGACTAGATATACAGAAGATGGCATAACCACAGAGAAAGATTTTGTAAATTTTAACCTATAAACAATAACCCCATAACATAAGAAACAATAATATGACAGCAGTAACGGAGTTAACACTTGTGGTAGACAATGAAGAGTCATTTAAGAAAGAATTATTTAATCAGATCATGGAGGCAGGGGATCATATAGCAGAAGAAGCTTTCACATTAGTTAATAAACGATTAGCTATAGAGAAGGAAGTGAAATCATTCCGTAGAAGTATTAAAGTGCCTAGACAGCTACCACTAGAATTAGTAGATACAGATCATCCAGAGATAGATAAGATACTATTCAATGCGGGGTTCGATACAATCAATTCTAAGTGGATTATAGATATCTGTTGTTATACATGGCAAGATAAGATGAAGTGTGGTGCTGTTGTACTAGGCACAGAGAGATTAGATAAGAAGTGGCTACAGAGTGGTAATCGTAGTGATGATGCCTTTTATTATACAAGTAGAGAAGTATTACAAGATGGTATGAAGCGGTGAATAAAAGTACACTACAGTTTAAGATATACCCTGTGCTAAACAGGCAGGGTGTTAGATATATAGTAAAAGAGAATAAAATGTTTGGCAAGTATCTCGCATATACAGAAGGAGATAACTTTACTAAGACTTATAGAGAAGATGCAACCAGTTGGAGTAGTCCTGATAAGGTTGTAAGATGTCTTAGTAAGGCATTTGGAGATAGGTTTACAATAGTAGATAATTATTTATAAAATACTATCAATATTATATAGCTTTATGTGTCCTATCGAAGTTATAATTTATCTTATAAATATCTACTATAGCATTTGATCGTACATAAACTGTTGCACCATTTGCTTCCCATGTACCTAATGTATAAGCACTAGGTAAGCCATAAACTATACCTCGCTCAACACTCGCACCTTTAGGGAATACAAAAGTTTGCTTATATAACTCTCCAACCGCCCCACCTATATCTACCCATACCTCAAGCCATTGGTTTGCTGCCGAAGGTACTGCTTTAAAATAAAGCATCATATCTAAAGCATCTCCATTCCTACCTGTAATTACAGAACCATCATAAAACGTTGCAATATCTGAGGGTTTTTGACTATCAATAATAGTACCCGCATTATTAGGCAGGATAGTATCTGTATCTGCCGACACTGTAAACGATGTCCCTAAATCAACATGAACTGTATCGACATAACTAGCCCACCCAGATGTATTACCACTTAATTTACCACTTCCTCTTTCACCTATTATTATAGTCATAATAATCTCCTACACTTCTTGTACGTTAATAGTAGTCCCTAATGTATCTCTAGCCTTGCACCATATCTTTAAACTACCTACTAATGTATTGGCTGTAGCATAAGGGTTATCTGTATTAGTTATGGGTACTCCTAGTGTATCAGAGTCAACTGGTGTAGCTGTCTGTTCTAGTACTAGCAATTCTCCACTTCCCTTGTTAGTAATCAACATAGGTGTTCCTACAGCAATACCGCTCACTGTATTAATATCTATCCAAGTTTGCCCTATAATAATATCTGGTAATGTCTGTGCCATAACGTATTTCTCTTATTTTAAATGTAAAAAAATCCCCTAACTTAACTACGCAGAGGGGGACATAGTGTTAGGGGATTAGTTTAATTAGTAATTGTATTGTATATTATTCTTATCAGTTCATCTTATCCATAACTTTACTAAATGTATCTTGTAACATCTTAGACATAGTTTCTTGCGCTACTATAGCATCTTTTATCTTCTGTTGGGATTTCTT
>Ga0208148_1000124_pt1 | contig 31202 bp, 25 predicted proteins | sample DEB08_DNA_16_FD_184525 | JGI IMG/M metagenome (GOLD analysis project Ga0208148, IMG submission 184525) | Aqueous microbial communities from the Delaware River and Bay under freshwater to marine salinity gradient to study organic matter... | ecosystem: Environmental > Aquatic > Marine > Coastal ...
GAATAATGCCCGACACACCCTAAATATTCCCCGACACATCTCGCTGCAACTACTAGAGGTCGATTAATATATGAGCAAATGTATACGTTGAACTACATTTACTGTCACTGGTCGTACCAGGTAAAGGGCTGTTTTTTGCCTAATATTGGGTGGTCGTACCAGTTTTGGTAAAAAATGGGAATGGGTGGCTGTTTCTAGCCCCAACCTTCAAGGGGTGTTGGGTCGTAAAAGTGCTGTCCTGCATGTTCTTCGCGGGTCAGTTTTAGCGAATCTGAGACTGGTTGTCCCGCGATTTGCTCTCTTGCTACATAATCTGATGTCTCTGGGGTGTGCACTTCAATTAAAACTCCGTCATCTTCGACGTAATAGTGGGGCAATGCTACCCTTAGGTACTTCATTTGTTCGTGCAACTCATCTGTGGTGAGGATTCTGCGCTCACCTCTTATTATGACTTCCCAATCTTGTGGGAACGCACAAAGGGCGTCATTTAGACTCACTAATATGTTCTTTGTTGCTGTACAACTGGCGATGCTATTCATCGTGATACTCCTGTTTCGTCAGCGTTTTGGGCTGTTTTAACCCGTTATTCGTAAAAACGTTCTAGCCTCGTTTTTTATTATGGATTAAATAATAGGCGTTGTTATATACTTCGTAATCCTCTTTTCCCTCTCTGCACAATCTTTCTAATTTTCTCAATGTGTTACCCTCTAGCAACCATTCGGTTGCCGTTTGCACGTGGCATATAGCCCATTCGAAATGACTCCAAGCGGCTAGGCACACACTCTGTTTGTCTATTGGCTGTCGAGAAGAGTTGAAACGACGAGGGTTAGCGTCGAAACATTTGGCCGAGGCGTTGATTGCCTCGTTTCCTTGTTGTTTTAGTAGGTCGATCATTGCTTGACCTCTTTCTGCTATGACTATACTCATCGTGATACTCCTTTGCTATTTATTGTTTATGGTAGTCGGTAGATCTCTGCCTACCGACTTAAAAAGCTTTTTGATAGTTCTAACTTAATTAAACTGTTTCACCTAACCCCTTAAAAAATGCGACATGATAATTAGGATAGCCTAACCCTTGTGTCGCGTGGGGTGGAGGGGGACAAAGTTTATGTTGTGTCATGCAATCTACTTTGACACTTGACACCCATGACAGAGGCAGAACATGCGCGAGCGAATGCGAGTGCATGTTCTTCCAGCAAGCTTGCGACTGTCATTGGTGTCGATTGTTGACGTTAAGTGGAATGTCGCATAATGAAACCTTTTCCACATCCAACACACAAGCGACAACACAACACAACACAACACAACACAACACAACACAACACAACACAACACAACACAACACAACACAACACAACACAACACAACACAACACAACAAACTTATCGTATGACACACGACACACGCACGACACAATTCACACTCATTACATTATATTATTATATTGCTTGTAAGGAACGCTCGACATGATACACACCTCTGCGCCCTGCCACCCTTGGATATACCAAGGCTAGTTGTCCCCCTGAAGTGGGGCTATGTTAGTGCAGCGGTAGATCACTACATTTTAATAAACACTCATTGAATGCTTATTAAAATGTGCCCCCGAAGGGGCAGCATTTGCTATGCTTGTGCCATCAACTCGGCGAACAAGCTCATTGTCTCAGCAGGTAGGTGTTTAAGCTCCTCCATTCTTCCTAATGCCTCCCCGATACCACGCTCAGAACGTTTGAGGTCTTGAACTGGATACTCTGTCATGTCTTGGAATGTGTTGTCCCAAAACTCGTCCCCAAAGGTTGTCACCATATTGATGCGCTCAATTATTGGCCACACTTTCTCATGTAGTGGCACCAATCTCCCTTGCAACTCATGACGCGCTTCCTTCTCAATAAGGGCTGCTTCACCCTCCATCTCATAGTGCCCACCCTCATACTGCTCATCATCAAGCTGTGCCAGCTTGTGATTCATCTTAGCTCTCTGGCTGTCCAACCATCCCGCTGTATCGAACTCACCCTCTTCTGCTGGCTTGTGGTTCTTAGCGGCTACTGACAGCCAGAACCAACTGGATAGCAATGGCCCCATCTTAACTCGGCCTATCTTGTTCTCTACCATTCCCTTGGGGAAGAGGTAGTCCTGCATGACTCCCATGTTGTCATTCTCTTGCAAGAAAGATTTAATCTCCTGCTCCATAGCATAGAATGCGAAGTAAAGAGCTGCCCAATGAATGTCACGCTTCGTTGCATCCTTAATCATGTGCGACTCCAAGTCATCCTTGGTTCTCACGGTATGCGTGACGTATTCCTCATTAGCTGCTTTGATTGCAGCATCTAGTGCCTTACCCATACTGAATGCGGTGACCACGTTGGCTGGATACTCCTGACCATTTCTCTCAAGGGATACCTCTTTGCCACTGCGCTTCTCCTTGTTGACATCTGATAGAAGCTTACGCTCCACTTCCTTCATGTTCTTGATGTGTATGGCCATCTTCTCTTGCATTTTGAGCACCTCATCGCTCTCCACTCTGAAGTTGAAGATTCCCACGTTTGCCGCCACTGGCAGCTCATCCCACGACTTAGGGTGGGGCTTATTCTGTACCTCGCACAACAGCTTGTTGAGGAATGCTATCTCCTCATAACTCGCGTCTGCCTTAACTTCCATCAACCCAGCATGTTTCTCCACTACAGCTCTGAGTGGGGGCAACTCATGGCGTGTCTCTCCTATCTGCTTGACCATCGCGAAACAAGCTCTGCCGAACATGTCGCGTTGGTGTAGGTTGTGATCCCATACCATGCCAGACTCAACCCAGTTCAATGTAGACACTGGACCGAAATCCTTCCCGTCTTCTTTATTGGCTTTGATAGACGTTGCGATTCTGTTTAATACATTTTTCATTGTTAATTACTCTCTTTAAGTTTAAAGTGAGCTTGTGATTGTAGTCACAAGCTCGTTTGGTTATGCGGACTAGCGGGGATTATAGAAAACGCTTTATAGCGTTTTCTTCTTCTTCCCTCTTGACCTTTACAGGGTCGCCTAACTCTTCTGTCTTGGCTCTCACCAGACAATGTAATTCTTCCTCTGTATTGACTGTCACTTCCCCTGTTGACAGTAATTTCTCCACAATGCCAAGTGCTTGGCGGTATGCGCCACTTAGCTCGACCTTGGGGATAATGTCCCCTCTGGCCTTTATGAGCTCATATGCCCCTTCTGGCATCTCAGACTGACCATACGTCTTTTCGGTGTGCTCACACCGTGTTGGGATGAAGCCATCTGAGGGTGTGAACCCCATTGGCCATGAAGTTGTTAGCCTGCCATCACCATCAAGTCTGTGGGTATCATCAACTGCCAGCGCGTTCTTGCGCTCACATTCCTCATCCTCTGTGATGCGCATCCATTTGACCGACTTGGTGGCATTGGCCATCATTGAGCGGTCTTCGTTGGGCATTGTCCACCCATGTTTCATCCTGTTGGCAATTTCGGCATCAATGTATGCCTTATTACCAATGTGGTTCGCCAAGAACCGTGTGTTTTCCTTAACACTGGCGGCTAGGCCACCGCTTAGCGTGCCATTTCCCACACTCTCTAGGTAAGAGGGTGCTTTGATTAGCGTCGCAGCATTCCATACTGCTGCGAAGTTTTGTACTGCTTTTGGATTTCTCATATTGCTTCCCCTTTTTGGGCATTGGTTGCTGCGTACCACACGGCACGCAGGGTTTTGTAATACTGACCTTGATACATAAAGCCGCCATCCTTAGTGAATATCATGCTGCTTCCCCTTGTTGTTGTTGTATGTAGACAGCGAGCCTGCTGTCATTTAGCTTGGCATTGAGCTTAACCACTAGGTCAAGGTTTATGTGCGCCTTGTCCCATGCTATTGCTGCCTCTACGTGTGCAGTCACTAGCCCTGCCACATCATCCTCACACACCATGATGCAGCATGGTGTGTATGCATTAACCACATATACCTCACCTGTCACCAAGAAGTCCTCACGCTGTTGACGCGCTATACTCCATGCGCGGTGCATAGCACGCGCCTTGTCCATGCCTAGGACAGTGATGAAGTCCCATGCAAGTGTCATAATGTTTGAGCGGTTGTAAGTGATTAATGTTTTCATAATGTCTACCTTTTATTAAGTTGGAGTCCCAAGTAGGTTCAATCCACTTTGGGTTTGAAACGCTCCCCTCAGACTCGAAAGGAACAGCGGGTGCCGATGACGCGAACCACCCTACATAACACCACTCAAGCAATGTCCCCAGATTGACGACTTTCCATTTTTAAAATTCCAAAAATATTTTTTCCTAAATTTTTTATATATATTAGTGGTATTATATTGACAATTATAAGTAACTAATAAATGAGATATGGCAACTACCTCCCTCCAAACACTATCTAGCCAGTACGGTTCATTGGGCATCGCTAAACTCACATCTCAGGAAGAGGTATATGTGCAGCGCAGGACTCAGGGGCTTAATCCCAGCGCAGCAGCTAGGGCAGCTGGTTTTCGTTACCCAGCCAAAGCGGTCGCTGAGATGGCTGACAGAGATGACATAAAACTCTGCATTAGTTACTTGAGAGAAATGCAGCGGCAGATGGCCATTAACGCGGGTGCAATAGATTTCACTAAAGACGACGCAACGGTTCTCTACCTTGAGTCCCACGCTAAAGCTGAAACAGCGGCAGAAGAAATTCGTGCTGTCGATTCACTTGTAAAACTCCACGGCCTAGCTACGCCTGAACGGGTAGAGGTGAACATTACTCGACGTGACCAACTAGAGGAGATGGACGACAAAGAGCTGTTAAAAATTACAGGCCAGGATATCCAATTGTCACCTGCTGATTACGTAGAGGTGCAAGAATAATGAGCATGAAAGCACAATGTCTCGAGTGCCTAAAGACACGTGAACACTTTGAGATGTACGACAAGGAGAACTGCATCGTGTGCGCCAAAGAACTTGGCATATTTGAGCAGCCTAACAACCATGAAGAAGTGGCTCGAATAGAGCAGGAGGTGATACGTGTTACGCAGGAGGAAAAAGCAGAGTTTGACAAAGAGGCAGAGGCTAAGAAGGAGTTGGCGGAGCGAGAACTTGCAAGGCGCCGACTACTTCCGTTCATTAAACGCGTAAACCCTGACTATTCACCGGGGTGGGTACATGCAGATATATGTGAGCGTCTGGAGAAGTTCGCTAGTGATGTGGAGAACAGGAAAAGTCCCCGACTCATGATCACAATGCCACCGAGACACGGAAAATCAGAGATAGGCTCGAAGACATTTCCAAGCTGGTATCTGGGGCGCAATGCGAAGCACGAGGTAATCATATGCTCGTATGCAGCAGACTTGGCGGAGGATTTTTCACGTAAATGTCGAGATTTGATTGGCGAGCCTAAGTACAAGTCGGTATTTAAAACTCGACTATCCACAGATTCGAAGTCCGTGGGTAAATGGGTGACTAATGAGGGCGGAGGTCTCACTGCGGCAGGTGTGGGTGGACCCATAACAGGTCGTGGTGCACACGTGGGCATAATCGATGACCCTGTCAAAAACAGAGAAGAAGCTGAGTCGGAAACGGTTCGCCAAAAAGTGAAGGACTGGTATTCATCAGCCTTCTACACACGTCTTGCACCCGGGGGCGGGATATTGATAATCCAGACGCGCTGGCATGACGATGACTTAGCGGGTCACCTACTATTTGAGCTGGCAGAAGCGGAAAAAGAAGCCAAAGAGGAGGGTAAACCTGTTTCAGACGACGTGGATAAGTGGGACTTGGTGGAATATCCAGCTATCGCCACATTTGATGAGCTGTATCGCAAAGAGGGCGAGCCACTGCACGAGGAGCGTTACCCACTTGCTGCGCTACGCCGTATAAAACGGAACATGATACCCCGAGATTGGGAGGCGCTGTACCAGCAAAAACCCGTCAGTGATGATGGTGATTATTTCACCAGAAACATGTTCAGATACTACAAACCCGCTGAATGTCCCCCAATCGGTGACCTAAGAGTTTACGCAGCAGCGGATTTGGCTATATCGACTAAGCAAACGGCGGATTATTCGGTATTTGCCGTGGTCGGTATCGACAGGCAGCAGAACATATGGCTGCTCGACATAGTGCGTGGCCGATGGAACGCTTTGGGCATCATCGAACGCATGTTTGAGATACAAGTGAAGTATGGGCCAGAGCTATTCGGCATAGAAACGGGTCAGATTGAACTTACTCTTGAGCCATTCATACAAAAAGCAGAGCAGGAGAAGGGTATATCACTGCGATACGAGAAGCTGAGAACGCGCGGCGTGGACAAAGGCGTTCGTGCTAGGCCACTTCAGGGTCGTATGGAGCAGAATAAGGTCTACTTCCCAACACTCGAGTCGACACCTTGGATGTCATCACTCCAAAATGAGCTGCTGAAGTTCCCCCTAGGCAAAAACGATGACCAAGTGGATGCTCTAGCGTGGATTGGACAAATGATTATGTTATTTGGCGTGAGAAACGAAAAGAAAATTGTTTCCCCTAAGTCGTTTAAGGATAAATTGTCACAATTTGGAGGGGGCAAGAAGGGTAAGCGCCATAAATCGGGCATGTCTGCATAAATAGTACACTATCTTAACAGTAACTGATATTATGCGCATAAATTCTACTGATATTATTAGTGGCGTATTGCGACACCCCAAAAAAGCACCGCCAAATTGGAGCAAATAGCTAGATGCCAGAATCGCTTAAAAAATCCGATGGTGCTACATCACAAGTAGCGGCAGATAACCATCATCGTTTCCGCGAAGCATTAGAAACAGGCCACGCACTCTATACCGAGCGTGCTAAAAGAAATGACAAGTTTTACGCGGGTGAGCAGTGGGATAAAGCGGACAAAGAGCGCTTAGAGCGTGAAGGACGTCCGGCACTTACGTTGAATCTAATACTTTCTACGGTTAACGCCATGATTGGCGAGCAGCTTGACAGAAAAGTCGACGCACACTTTACCCCGTTGGACACTGGTACAGAAGCTACAGCTTTTGCCCTTAACAAGATTGCGCGTGTGATCCTAAATGAAAACAACTATGACGACATAGAAGAAAACGTGTTTTCGGATGGCTTGATTGGCGGCAGGGGTTATTTCGACGTTCGCATGAGTTTCCTCAAAAACATTCAGGGCAAAGTGTGCATATCAATGGAAGACCCAATCGATGTAATAATCGACGGTGAAGCCAAAGAAATGGACCCTAAAACGTGGAACGAAGTATTTATATCCCGCTGGATGACTCCTGATGAAATAGGGGCTACGTACGGCTGGGATAAAGTAGAGAAAGTTCAGGTAATGGCCCAAGATACGGGCAGTGGACACGACGACAACTTTGATTTTGGTGATCGTACTTTTGGAGGCGATTCACCTGCGACGCGAGACAATTCAGCGCGTACTCAGCTAAACAGAGTCCGAGTAGTCGAAAGACAATTCTTTAAAGTGGCAGAGCAGTGGTTTTTTGTCGACCCGATAACGGGCGCATTACGTGCGGTTCCATATGGTGCGGATAAAGAGTCTCGCGAAGCATTTGCTCAACAGTACGGTTTTGAGGTAATTAAGCGTAAGGGTCGCCGTGTTCGTATGGTCGTGTCTTGCGATGACGTATTGCTCAAAGACGACTGGTCGATATACCGCTCATTTACAATTGTACCGTTTTTCCCTTATTTTCGTCGTGGCAATCCATTTTCAGCGGTAGACAACCTTATTGACCCGCAGAACCTGCTTAACAAGACAAGCTCGCAGGAGTTGCACATTGTTAATACGACGGCCAACTCAGGCTGGGTGATACAGGAAGACTCACTGGTTGACATGGACGCGGAAGATTTAGAGGAGCGGGGCGCCGAAACTGGCCTTGTGCTTCAGTACAAACGCGGCTATGAGGCACCAGAAAAGATTACACCTAACTCTATACCTACGGGCATAGACAGAATCAGCCAAAAAGCGGCTAGTACCATCCGTGAGATTTCATCGGTTAACGCATCGATGCTTGGAACGGCTAGAGCAGACCAATCGGGTAGAGCGCAAGAGGCTGCTACCATGCGTGGACAGGTGCAAGTATCTGTGGTGCTAAGTAACCTAAAACGTTGCCGGCGAACTGTGCTTGAGAAAATACTTGAGTTAGTCCAGGACTTTTATACTGAGACCCGGTACTTCAACATCATCGGTGATGACATCATGATGGCGCAGGGCAGCAACGAGCAGGTTGGTGTAAATGTACCGCAGGACGATGGCAACATATTGAACGACATCACCGTGGGTGACTACGGCACAGAAGTAGGGTATCGACCTTCCGGTGGAAGTTTAGCCGACAAAGAAATGGACGAAGCTATTCGTCTGCGCGAGATGGGCGTTGCGATACCAGATCACGTTATAGTCCAGTATTCGAGACTGACTAAGCGTATGGAACTGGCTAAGTTCCTTAAAGATTCACAAGGGTTTGGCGAGCAGAGTGAAGAGCAAGCGGCCCTCGAAGAACTCCAGATGGAACACCAAATAGGCATGTTGCAGAAGGAGCTTGAGAAGGCCGATGCGGATATTGAACTGGCACGCGCTAGTGCGCTTGAGAAACAGATGAACGCTGAGTCGTTGGAAGACTTTAACAAAGCTGACATCGAAACTCAGAAGCTAGAAGTTCAACGTGCATTAAAGGAAAAAGAGCTATCGCTGCGTATTGCACTGGCAGCCCGTGGACACCAGAACGCCAACACTATGAATGTCCAACGCTTACAAACCTCTGTCGCTATGAAGTCTATGGATATGGCTATAGCTGACAAGAAAGAAAAACCCCCCCAACCAAAGAGTAAAGATAAATGAGTGACCCCGATAACATTTACGTAGATTCTATCCCCGTAACGAACAACGAGTTCGGGGGCGATGCTACGGCCGAGTCTAGCGAAGCAGCCGAAACAATAGTTGAAGACCGTGGTGACGATTTTGTACCGAGCGAGGAAGGAACCGATGATACCGATACAAATACTGATCCAAGTGATAGTGCTGGTAGTGATACTGATACTGATACTGACACTGATAGTGAGGTCGATGGACAGGGGACGGAGGAAACTGACGAGCCTGACGAAGCTGATGATCCTGACGAGGAGGAGGCCGAGGAAAAACCGAAACCAGTCAAAGGCCAAGTCCCAAGAGACCGACTGAATAAAGAAATCGAGAAGCGTAAAACGCTTGAGCGGCAGATTAGGGATCTACAAAACAAAGCGCCGGAGCAAGCCTCTGAGCAATATTCTCGTGAGCAGACTCCTGCTGCCAAACCTTTTACTAAAGAACAATTTGCAGCCATGCAGAATGCAATGCTCGATGGCGAGACTGAAAAAGGTTTCGAGATATTTGCGGAGATGATGTCTAACCAGTCTTCACAAGTTCGCGCCGATGCTATTGCGGAAACTGATATTCGTGTTCGAAGTGAACTTAACATTGAACGCGAGAACAACAGTCTTAGCCAAGAGGCGCAGCTCCAAGGTGAGCGATTCCCTGAGTTAGTGGCTGGCGGTGATTTTGCGGATGACGGACTAATTGACGAAGTGGTCGAGACCCGAAACATATACATTGACCGAGGCGTGGGTGCTGCGGAAGCACTTCGCAAAGCGGTTAGGATTGTTTCTTCGGAGCATGGACTTGTCGACCGCAAATCGGTAGCGAAAGCACCCTCTAAAAAACGAGTGGACGTGGCTGGAAAAATTGCACTTGCCGAGAAAGAGCAGGGCAAGCTAGGTGGTGGTTCAACACAGAAACCCGCACCAGTGGTTGACCTGACTAAAATCAGTGACTCCCAGTTCTCAAGACTAAGCGAAGACGCTAAGGCTCGCGCCAGAGGCGATTACCTGTAATCTAATATATAAGTAACTGTTGATTTATCCCAGCAGTTACTTATAATACACGTACGTCAAGGTGGTGCCTTGTAAAAACAAACTGCTTCCCACTGTAAGGCTAACGGTGCTTTTCGCAAGACCCACGTAACGGGACGACATCACTCGGATTAATTTAATAGTCCCTGGAGTCGCTTCGTACTTTGGGACACAAAAAGGAAAGCACAATGTCTGCTACTAACTTTGCCGCACTAGGCCCCGACCAGAAAAAAGTATGGTCACGTGACGTTTGGCATCAAGCTCGCGAAAAAATGTTTATCACTAAGTTCATGGGAACTGGTGCTAACTCAATGATTCAACGTATTACTTCATTAACCAAAACAGAGAAAGGCGACGAAGCAATCGTTACTTTAGTCCCTGATTTGATCGGTGACGGTATTACTGGTGACAAAGTATTAACTGGGCACGAAGCCTCGTTGACCGCTCACCAAGAAAAACTCAAAGTCGATATGCTACGTAACGCTATCAAAAACACTGGTAAGTTAAACGACCAGATGACTGTTGTTAACTTCCGTACCGAAGTTAAAGACAATCTTTCATATTGGTTATCAGACCGTATGGACCAAATGGCATTCTTGACCTTAGCTGGTTTAAGTTTCGCACAGAACAACGATGGTTCAGCTCGTGCCAGCCAAGGTGCTGCTGCTTCTGAGTCAAACTTGTCTGACTTGGAGTTCAACTACGCTTCTGCTGCTACTTCTGAGCGTCACTTACGTGTTGTTTCTGACGGCACTCTAGAAACTGGCGACACCTCTGTGATGGTTGCTGCGGATAAGATTGGCTATAAGCACATCGTCCGTTTATGCGCTACTGCTAAAACCCGTTACCTACGTGGTATACGCGGTAACGGCGGTTCTGAGGTTTTCCACTTGTTCTTACACCCTATGGCGCTTGCTACATTGAAATTAGATGCTGATTTCATTGCTAACGCTCGTCATGCTGGTGTTCGCGGTGATAGCAACACTTTGTTTGCTGGCGGCGACAGCTACATTGTAGATGGTCTCTACATTCACGAGTTCCGTCACGTACCTACTACAATGGGTGTATCCACTAAATGGGGTTCTGGCACTAACGTTGAAGGCTGTACGGGCATCATGTGTGGTGCTCAAGCGATGGGCTTCATTGACTTGGATACTCCAGAGTGGGATGAGCGCGATCACTTCGATTACGGCAACAACTACGGTATTGCTTACGGCAAAATCTTCTCTATGAAGAAAATGCAGTTTAAAGACAACAAAGCGTCGCTTAACCGCAACGTGAAACAGGATTACGGTGTCATTCGTATTGACACTGCAATCTAGGTAAAAGTTTGGGGGGAAGCTGCTAGGGATAGCAGTGACCCCGCATTTTAAACTTATTGGAACCCCCAAAATGAAATTTAAGAATCACCAAAGAAACCCTATCCGCTTTACCTCTGAGCTTGGTGGACACTGCATGACATTCGCTGTAGGCGAGACTCGTGAAGTGGCCGAGCATATGGAAGAACTTGCACTGGCCAACGGCCTAGTTCCTCAGGAAGACTTCATTGAGGCTAAAGAAAGTCGTGAGGCGGAAGATGCAGCCTCTGACGAAAAAGAAGCTAAGTTGGCTAAACGCCGCACAGCTGATGCGGTAAAGCGTAAAGCAGAGACATTGAAAAAGGCTTCGGATCAGGCTGAGAAAGATCTAATCAAGCAAGATTACGACGTATCTAAATCAAAATAAACATTAGGAATTAAAGCATGTCATATACCGTAGGTGAAATCATAACTGACAAGGTTCGACTAATCCTGCGGGATATGGACGGCGGTGGTATCCAGTGGAAAGACGCTGAGTTAATTACTTGGTTTAATGAGGCGTGTGCTGAAGTATCCCGTGTTAGACCGGAGGCGACCAGTAATACAGCTGATGTTCCCTTGATAGCGGGCGCAAAGCAGGGCATACCTACGGGTAACTCAAGGTTGCTTGAGGGTATCTGCAATATTATCGCGGGTGAGGAAGGTCGCATTATCCGAAGAGTTAGCCGCGCCACTATGGACAGCGAAGACCCAAACTGGATGGCGGGCACGGGCAGTACTACTGTTTTGCGCTATATGCCTAGCCTTACTGACCCTCGCACTTTTTACGTGTATCCGCCTGCCTTAGTTGGCGCGGAGATACGAATAGTCAGCAGTGGTCCACCCACAAAAGTTACTGCGCTAGAAGACGCATACCCACTACCCGATATGTACACAGCGGTTGTGACTAACTATATCCTGTTTCGTGCATTTTCTAAGCTTAGTGAAGAACCCTATTTCAGACAAAAGTCTGATGATTTTTACGGCATGTACAAGAGTCAGATAGCGGACTCCTTGGCTAGTATGGAGCAGAACAACGCGGGCACTAGGGATACGCCGGTAGGCGCAAAATAAATGGCTACCGTAAGCGAATGGGTTGATCTTATACGACTTGATTGCCCGGAGCCACTAGACTCGACTATAGCCCGCCAAGTTGTGCAGGCTATACAGCGTTTCTTTAAAGAAACGGAAGCGTGGAAGTTGAAGGAGGTTATTCCTGTGGTTTCCGGCACTACTGAGTATTACTTGGGTTTGCCTAGTAATACTTATGTGCTTATGAACGATTACGCGTACCACACGGCGCAAGATGATACTCGCACAAAAATAGTAACTACCCTGCCAGAGCGGATGGAAATACAGGCGGGCAACCCTCAGTATATTTCGCACACTAGAGATAGCGTTTTGCTCGATGGCAGTGCTGGCGGCGGAACGCTGCTAGTGGGCGTCAAACTTCAGCCGATGCAGTCGATTACCGAAATCCCAGACGAATACGCGGACTCGTGGTTTACAGACATACAGAATGGCGCTATGGCTTTGCTACTACGTATTCCTGACAAGAGCTGGACAAACACAGAATCATCGGTGATGTACGAATCGATGTTTCGCGAGTCAATAGCCTCGGTCAAGCGTGAAGCCCGAAAAGACAGGTCACGTCCTAAACGTGCAGTTCGTTTCAATACGGGGTTCGCGTGGTAACTGATCCTGTGGCGACCTCAGACATCGATCACGCCTACGAGCTAATAGAACCCTACTTGGCGCGTTTAACGTCGTGGGAGGGCACTCTGGAGCCGTGCGAGGTGTACAGGATACTTGAGAACGGCAGTGCGACTTTGCACTTGATAATGGGTGTAGGTTTTATGGTGTGCCAGTGGACACCGGGCGTATGCCACGTTCTTATCGCGGCCTCGTACGACCTGAAAGTGGATAGCCTGGCTAAGAGTGTTGACCTGTTTTCTGAGTACGTGCGCAAAACAGGCACACAAAAAATTACGTTCACCAGTCCTAGACCTGCTTGGTCGAAGTTATCTGCTGAATGTGGGTTCAAAGTTGAATCGGTTAATTACAGTAAGGTACTTTTATGAGCAGCCCAAGCAAGCCAGAAACGCCTAAGCACGAGAAGCTACAGGCGGCGCACGCCAGTAAAACGTTCAGTGAGGGCACAAAAGTCCGCGCTAATATGGGCGACAGCTACATGGCCGATATGCGTAAAAACAGCACAGGTTTGAAAGAATCTCGTGGAAGTGCGCAGAACGCCTACGGGTCAAAGCAGGGACTAGTGGCTAGACGACGTGCGGGTAGCACGAACAACGTTTCTACCGACGGCAACATGCAGCAGGTGGCAAGCTCTATCGGCCAAGCAACGGGAGGGGGCAAAAACTACAGCTCTGCCCGAAATACTATTTCTAACGGAGTCTATTCTGCGGCTCGAACAGGCGGGATTATGTCCCAGCTAGGACACAACAAAAGCATGACCGATTTCCAGCGAAGCAATGAGAAAAAACAAGCGGGCATGGATATCGCGGTAGCGGCGGGTCAGGCATATATGTATAGCGATAAGTCGGGCACAGCTAAGAAGTCCACTCCAGAGGCATCCGCAGCACAAGATATTTTTTCACAGCATGACACCACACAAATGAGTGTTGTCCAGCCATGGACACCGGGAGGTCAATAGTATGGAAAATTCAACCGAACCACAGGACATGAGTAGACACCGTACTACCCGTGAGAATATCACTGCGGGTAATAAATTTACTAAAACTGACAGCCAAAGTAGCGGCATGGGTCAGGGCAGAATGGGCAGAGGCATGGGGTTTACTGCTGGCTTCGAAGGCTCTGGCAATGTTAATAGCGGCGAGGACGACTACGAGGCAAACCTTACAAGCATGTACGCCCAGCAGCTTGAGAACTACGATAAGTTTACTCAGCCGCTAATAGATAACCTGATGAAGGACTCTAGCGGTACAGAGGTGATTGACCGCGCTCGGGAGAATGCGGGCAAGCTTGGCGTTAAAGCCACAGAAATGACAAATCGCCAGCAGAGCTACACTATGAATTCTCTTTTGCCCAGCCAAAGAGCAGCGCAGAAGTCTTCTATTGGATTGGGTGCAGCACGAGGTCAGACAGCCGCTATTACGCAAGGGCATATGCAGCAGCAGTCGGATAGACAAGCAGCGCGTGTGCAGTTAATGCAGATTTCAGAACAACTACAAACTACTGGCACGGCTTCTATGTCCCAAGCGGTATCACAAAAGAACCAACGCGATGCGGCGCACAAATCGGCCAAGAGCGGTTTTATGTCCCAAATCGGTGCCATTGCAGGCGGCGCTATTGGTTTTATGGCTGGCGGTCCAGCTGGCGGTCCAGCAGGAGCTGCGGCGGGTGCAGGTATTGGTGGCGGTGTTGGCGGAGCTTTAGGAGGATAGTATGGCAGGTGGATACGGAATGAGAGATGGTTCGGCTATTATAAATGCCGTTCAGGGTTATGCGGATTCTAAAGAGCGCGAGAAGAATCGAATTGAAGACAACGCCATTCGGCTGGAAGAGAAAAACTACCGACGCGGCATAGACCAGCGTAATTGGGATGTAGCTGAGGATGAGCGCGTTAGAATTTCCACTGAGCGAAAGAATGTTTCTGACACTAGTGGCGCGTACATGCAATCTGCTATTGACGGTTATGGTTCTGCCGCTGAAGTTGTAGCAAGGGGCGCATCGGGTGAGGGTGTTGGCACTCAGCCAGAGGTCGCCCCTAACGAAGATGGATCTGTGGGCCTCAACATAACTACCAAAGATGGTCAAAAAAGGGCTATCACTGAAAATGCTAGTGACAATAAGAGCAAGCCCCTCAAGTTCGACCCTAATACCATTGAGGAAACTCAAGCAGCGGTGGAAAAGACGTACAGGTTTTACATGGATAATGGGGGTAAACCAGAGGAGGCTAACGCGTATGTTAGGGCTTCTATGTACACAGATCCAATGTCTGGACTTACGGTGCCTACTCCTGATGCTGAGACATTCCAGCGCCGACTTAAAGAGAATGGTATTGGTCTAAAAGATAAACACATTCATGAGCCAAATATTCGTGGAACTGCGGCCAAGTTTGACGAGCGCGTTGGTGAAGTTGTTGGCGCTGGTGTAGATAAAATAAAAGATGCGCACGCTGCATCCAATGCCAATGCTAAAGAACGAGGTATCCGAGCTGACAAGATAGTTGACGAAAAAGGTATTGTTGGGCTAACCAAACAGAACCTTAGCGATGACGCTGAGTATATAAAGGGCGTTGGCAGTGATGTGTATAAATGGCTAAAAAGTGTCGATAAGGCTATTACAGAACCTATAGGCAAGAAGTTATTTGGCAAGGGATTTACTTATGGTGATGCGGGTAAGCCTACCACTGTGAAAGCCAGTACAGTTGGCAAAGATGAAAGCTTGCAGATCGGCCAGCAGCTAGCGGATAAAAACCAGAAAATAATTGATGATGGGGGCGAACCCCCAACTACATCTACTGAAACCACTAAAATGCTATCTACGTCTACAACGTATGACGGACAGGTTAATAACATGGCTGTCGATGTAAAAGGGCGCAAGAAACAGGCCCAGTTATATATGGAGGCTGTGATTGCTCGCGCTCCGGGCTATGAGATTAATGGTGTCAAAAATATCATGGAAACGGGTGACCCTCGATACAGTTCCAAGGACATGGCTGATTTAGCCCTCGATACCAAGGTCAAAGAGTCCACCATAGTTCGCAACATATCAAGTGCAAACGCTGCCATTGCTCGGGCTAACAAGAGTAATAAGCCAGAGGATTTGTACAAAGCGCATACTGAGGGGCGAAGGGTTATCACCCCCCTACTGGAAGGGCTTGCAGACAAGTTGGCTGGGGGTAAGAGTGAGTTCTCTAAGCCACTAAAAGGTAGGTTTTTACTGGGATATAATGACGTCATAACATCCAACGGTTTCGATCCTAACGAACTCACCAACCCAAAATTTATGAAAATGGTTACCGACGGTTTAGAGAAATTCTACTGGGATACTAAGGATGGGGATTACTCTGGAGCGAGCGCTGCGGCTTGGGTCAACACGGCAGCGGGCAAACTCAAGAGCCACACGGCCTTTCGTATTACCCAACTGTCTGCGTCTAGGCAAATAGGGGCGGCACCGCTGGCGCGAGCGGTCAGTAATGAGATTGATATCCGTTCGGAGGAAAAAGGAAGTGAACTGACTGAGGCGGAGATTGACGAAATCTTTGAGGAGCTGGAAGGCTCCATTCAGGCCAAATAGCACAAAAATACTGCCAGAAAGTATTCACCTGTTATAATCCGATATAAGTAACTACTATATCGGATTTTTTCATGCTAGACCCAAAAACTCTTTCACTTCTATCCCCCGCCGAACCCAAAGATGATGCGGCTACTTTTACCGATGGAGACAGCGGCTATTTTGGGTCGGATAAGAAGGACGGTTTCCGTATAAAGGGGATGAACACCCCAGAGTCAGAAAACAATTTTGATCGCGTGGATAAGCACCCAGATGGTAGGTTAGCCGCAGAAACTATTAAAATGCTCCAAGCTGAAGGTGCCCAAGTTATTCGTGGGAATAGTAAGGGCGAATATGGCAGGGGCTTGTCTGAGTTTGTCGACGCTGATGGCAATGACCTGACACAAGATATGGTTCGCTCCGGACTGGCCTTCCCTGATAGGAGCCGTGAAGCAGCAGAAGCTGCGTCCGACCGTAATGAACGAGAATTCTTGGGTAAACCTACCACTTTTAACAAAACAATCCGTGAACAGGCCGAGAAACGACAAGGTGGGGAAAAATTCACCCCATGGAACGAGGGCGAGGCCAATGATGTAGCCCATGATAGGCGCGGCACATTCCACAAAGCGTTTGACAGGGGCACCGACCAAACTAAATCCGCTCTCGGTGGCGTGATGAACTACATTGGCGATCTAATCGGTAATGATGAATGGGTGGCCGATGGCAAGAGAATGACCCAAAAGGCCAACCTTAACTCCAAACTGAACCCCCGAGAAGTGGAGAATTTCAAAGAAATCAAAGATGTGGGCACTGCTTTTGACTACCTACTGGAAACTACGGGTGAACTTGCGCCAGGACTAATATTGGACGCTGTGGCAACTATCGGCACGGGTGGTCTTGCTCTTGGCGCAGTGGCCACGAGGCGTGTGGGTTCGGCAGTACTTGTTGGGGCTGCTAAACTTGCGGCTGAAAAGAGCATGAAAAAGGCCGTTAAGGTTGGGATGATCGCGGGGCCAACGGCTACTGGATTTTTGCAGTCACTAGGCGGCATGGAAAACACACTAGAAGAACGTGGCAGCGAGGTCAATACTGGAGCTGCGGCGCTTTCCGGCGTTGTCGGGGGTGCGGTCAACGTTATCCCATACGCACTTGTGGCTGGCGACATACTGAAGCAATCGGGTCTGGCTGACGACGTTGTTAAAAAGGTTGTCGAGGGCGTAGAACAAGCAGAAAAAAGTGGGTTCTTATCAAAGGCTGGCGGCAGACTTAAAGACATTACTAAAACTGCGGGCAAGGCTGGAGCGGGCGAACTGTTTACAGAAGTACCTCAGATGTACATTGATGAGCTTATTGCATCAAGTAACACAGATGGCAAATGGCAGCTTGAAACCACTGACGCAATTGATGGCGCATTGCGTGCGGTATTCGGTGGCGCTGCAATGGGCGGTACGGCAAGTATTGCGGCTAACACGGTGTCAATTGTTAACGAGTACAACCAAGCTAGATCGGAAGCTGCGGCTGACGAAGCTCCCGAAAATGATATACCTACTGCGCCAGAAGCTCCGCAGGATGGTGGAGGCGGGTCTCGACTCGACAGGATGAATGCCGAGGCTGCGGGTAAGCAACAAGCTAGAAAGGCTACCGATGGAGAGCAGGCCGGTGATAAGTACTTTAAAGGCGATGGTGGCACCAAACAATCTAAAGACGCCAACCCTGATATAGCGATTGACCCAATTAGAGCGACCAGCTTGTATGAGTCAATCAACGACCCTAGTGCGAAAACTAGCTTAATGACGATGCATGATGTCCCAGAGCTGGCACCTGAACGCAGCTTCGAGATGCGTGAACTTCTTATAGAAGATGGTAAACCTGCCAGTCTGCAAACTGTTAGTAACCTTATCGCCACGGGCGAAGTCACCCCAGCAGAGGTCGTGCAGTTTGCAGCATCAAGTTATGGCGGCGTTGAGACGGCAATCCATATGGACCAGTCTCCAGAGGCGGAGATGGAACGTCTGGACAAGGCCATTGAGACTACGGCACTCGACATACGCGCTAACCGCATGTACAGCGACGCGGTGCGCCCGGGTAAGCTTAGGATATTACAGGAAGCACTCGCTGCAACGGACAGCAAATCAAAACGAAACATCTTTGATAGTGGTAGTTTTGACCTGAAGCACATGATCGAAACCGAGAAAGTTCAACGTTTCGATTGGCGTAGAACTTACGAAAGTTTTAGGGGCATGCGCAAGAAGTCTATTGAGACGGGTGTTGGAAAAGCGTCTGACTCTTTGAGCATAGCCACTAATAAGGCGCAGGAGTCAGGTAGATTCGATCTGCTTACCCCGGAAGCGCGCACAAAAGTCCAGGCACCGATTGCTACTAATAAAATAGCGGATTGGTACGCCGAGCAGGGTGTTGAGGGCGCTGCAGAACTTCAGCGACTCCAAGAGGTAGCAATGCCTACTGACCCTAAAAACGAGTTACCTGACGCGGAACATAAAAAAGCTTTGGACGTTTTTGAAAAAGCACTTACTAAGATGCGCAAAAAAGTCGATAACGCTGCGGTGCAGTCATACAGCGACGAGGCGAATGTTACCCGCGTACAAGATACTAAGAAAGATATACCACAGGAGCGTTCAGATAGGGCTAAGGAACAAAACAGTACGTTCTACAACATGCCTAAGTATAATGAAAAGAAAGAGGCTACGGGCACACAACTAGCCACCCTTAAACAATTGGCAGAGTCAGGACACAAACGAGCGTCTGAAATATACGCAACTGTTTCAGAGGTGTTTAAGCGTCGGGTCAATACGGCGGAAACTACTGGTATGCTCAAGGATTTGGTGGCCAAAACCAAACCAAGCAAAGAGACCGCGCTGGCGTACGCAGAGAAGGTAAAAAGCGTCCAGTCAGAGATTACCAAGTTAGAGGCGCTAGCTAAGTCCCAACTTGGCAGTATTGAGGCATTTAAATACAAAAATAAAGTTTCGAGGCTAACTAAAGAAATAAAAGCTGCGGATGGCGAGGCTAAAGAGGACCTCCAAATCAAGCTAAACGAGGTAAAATACATTGAGAACGAACGCGGTAGCGGCGAAATAGATGCACTGCAAAAACTTGAGGACAAGTTAGTAGCCCTCAAAGAAGACCGCGAGCTGGAGATTATGGCCGAGCAAGAGAACATTGCGCGTTATTTACCCATCGTCAAGCAGCACCGAGAAAACCAGAAAACAATTGAGAAAATTAGAAAGCGCACTAGACGAGATGAAGCGAGCGTTAAGGCCGATAACGTTGAAAACTCCCGTCTTGAGGGCATTATTAGACACAACGGGGGCGAAGTGGACGTGGCCAATGGTGTCAAGCTTAAAGACCTAGAGCGGCTAGCCAAAGATAAACCGTCGTTGTCTAATAAGGAGGCAGTTCGGGACTTTAAGGCGAAAATTAAGGCGGACAAAGTAACTCGCGAAGCAAAAGTTACAGAGGCCAAGAAGGAGCTGGCAGCCCACAATAAGCAGGTCAAAGAGAACCACGACGCGTACACTAAAGAAATGAAGCTCGCCAACAAGCAACTAACGCACTCTATGGGAGGGCAGAACAAGGGTGCGGATGATCGGGAGTACCAGCAAGCAAAACGTTTACTGTGGGCTGAGTACCAGAAAATATACGGGGAAGGTGAAGTCTCTGTCGAGGCTACGCAGACTGTTACCGAACTACCGAAGGGCGAGCAGCGTGACGAGCTGCTGGAGTCTATGGGAATGCACGAAACGTTCGACCCGAATGATGTGGACGACCGCTCAGAGCAACAGATTGCTGCGGATTACGAGAAGCGTACCGGGCGAAACCGTTCGTTAGTATCTGACATAAAACGGATATTAAAAGAGTTTAGTAGCAATAAACCTAAGAAAAATAAGGTCGAGGGCAAGAACACCCAATACTACGCGGGTGCGTTTGAAAGGGATACCGATCTAAGTGAGGAGTCGCTTGATAACTTCCTTGCGTACCTTAACAAACCCACCGATAACGAAGAGGGGTTGCCTCTGAGACAGGGCGACCACTCTAAAGCATTCTACACCTACACTTCGGACTCGGGTGCTAATGCTTCTGAGCGAAGTACCTCCCAGAAGACACCTGAACGTAATATTACTCGGTCTACTTTATACATACTTGGTGAACACCTTAAATACGGAGATTATGCCAACGCCGCGAAGTTTCTCAGCCAGCGCCGCATGATATCTACCCTCCCCATGCAGGGTGAAGACTCTATGATGAGCCGTTCTGAGCGGCTAGATATTATTATCCGCACGGGTAAACCTACTCAAAAAAAGCTCAAGAGTGAGGGGGTGGATAACGATTCTATAGTAATAACCACGCGCAAAGGAGCGCCGATACTTACTAATTTTTCAGATATTGTTCGTTACGTGATGGAGTCTGAGATGGGCATCGTTTTTAACGATTTCGTTGCGCACCAGAACCTTCCGAAAGAAATGGAGAAGGGCGTGTATGCCGCGCTGTCCATGATCAGCGACATAAAAGATGATGACGGTAACTACAAGTACAACGTAGACCTGCGAAAAATACCTGATGCCACGGTAATATTCAGGCCACAAGGCGATAAGGGTGTCGGCGTGACTATGGCAATGGTGCGTGCCACTATCGCTCGCGCACAAGTGTACGTACACAGTATGCAGCAGCAGGGGCAAGACCGTAAACTCGACACTGAGCGTTTTGACGAGCGTAGGGAACGTCCTGAAACGGGAGAGGATGCACCTCTTGATGTTATACGCAACCAGCTTGCTGATAGCGAGATTGGTGAGACCAACGATATTGCTAGCATGAGTGATGTCGAACTCATAGAGTTTATCGATTATGAATCGACTTATGGGTCGGAGATTGATTACATAGACGAGGGCAATGTTGATAGCGGCAAGACGAACGAAGGTTCGGAAGACATGAAGGAGTTTTCTAAAGACTACGAGGGAAGTGTTGCCCCCGACGAATCCATGAACTTCGACTTCAACCCCAAAACTGAGGAAGCCCCAAGAACCAAGCCAGTTCCACAGGAGGGCGATTATCAGTCCCCTGATACTGTCAAAAGAGGGCAAGAGCTTGAGCCTCAAACAAAAGAGGCGTACGAGAAGAAAGTAGCGGGGGATAAAGAAGTTAAGGTCAAACAGGCTGAATCTGTGCTTATAAATGCTAAGAAAGCCCTGAACGCGTTCAAATCTCTTATCAGAGTGGGCACCAACAAAGTCGTGCAGGCAGCGGATGCCCGTAGGCAGAAGAAGGTAGACGCAGCCAAAGCAGAAATTGCCATTATTGAAGAGTATGTTGTTTGGAGGCGTGAGAATGCTAAAAACCATAAGTCTATAGAGGCCGAACACACAAGTAGAAAAGAACGCATCCGAGAGGATATACCCAAAGCCGAAAGTGCTGTTCGACGTTCTGAACTCGCGCAAAAGATCCTTCGCCAACGCATCGAGAAGGCGGAAGGTAAGGAGCAGCGTGCAACACTAGAGGAGGAGCTTAGGGGCATAGAGGTATCCAACGCGGCGAAAAAGAAGCAAATCGAAGGGCTTGAACAAGAGTTTCGGGACATGCTCAACACCGTCCAAGAAAAATTTAATGTTATCACTAAGGAAATCGAGGATAACATCAAGGCAGAAGATGAGCGTCTTAGCAAATTCAAAGGTAAAAAATCTGAGGATATCGCTCTTGAGATGGCTACGCGTAGCGACATATCCCGCATTGCAGACCATGCGGCTAGGATGACGAGGGCTATTCAAGACCCACTAGACATACTTAACAAACAGGCTGAACATGCCGAAAAACGCTCAATGGGCGAAGAGGAACGAGCGCATATACTCAAACTGAGGGACGCTGTGGTCTTGGCAGAAAGGGGCGTTAAACTTGCGAAAGCATCTATTGCCCCAGAGTTCAACCCTAAGTACGACGTTGATAAAACCAGCAACGTTTATGGCCCAAGCAGGGACAGCGGCGATACGGTATACACCAATCCGAATGCGCCCGAGCAGGAAGATGCACCCACTACTGAGGCTGGCAAGAAGTCCAAGAATAAAAAGCAGAAGAAAGACAAGACTGATAAATTGTTCTCAAACACTATCTCTGATGAAGAGGCGAAGCGTGTGGCTGCCGAACAGGAAGTGATTGACCGCGAGGAGTTCGAGGCACAGGTGGCGGAAGAGACCAAGGATATGACTCCTGCGCAAATCATTGTTTGGATGGAAGAGAGAGCTGATAGGGAGGGGCAACGTGCAAACCAAGCTGAACGCGAAAAAGCAGAGGCAACGCTCGGAAGAAGAAGCAGCCAGCAGCGCCCTAAAGCGAGGCGGTCTATTTTCAGATTTGTCCAAATGACCTATACACGACTAACTTCTTTCCACCCAGATGCGGGTAGAGCTGCGGCCGAATATGGCAAAGCTAGCCATGAATTGCCTGAGCAGATGATCGTACTACAGTCAAAAGCGTTCAAAGATGCTGCCGACCTACAGAAGTCCTACGAGGATTTCACAAGGGGCGCTAACACTTCGCACTCGAAGAAGTATTCCAACTTTCTGGCCGAAGTCCACGCGCTAGTCGCAAAGCACGACAAAGGCTTTACCCCACCCAAAGATTCACGCAAATCAATCCACTTACACTACGATAAGATTTCAAACGACCCTGTTAAGTTCCAGAAAATATTGGAAAAAGCGGGCATTAAGAATGTCGGACGAGTGCTTGAAGCCGTGCTGGATGGCAAGGGATACGGGGAGTTTGGGGTTAATCCTCGCGCTACCCGAGGCAAGGCTAGACCTGGAGTACCAAACTCCAAACTCGCACCAGCCTATGATGCGCTGAAAGAAGCCGGATTCCTTGATAATGATGCACCACGTTTCCTTACTCGCTACTTGTATGCGGCGGGTAGCTGGGCGGCGTGGAACAAAGTCCATGGTAAAATGATAGATTCGCCCAACGGCAAGGGGCTATGGGTATCTAGTTCTCGCTACTTTGACTATTCAGAGGTGTTGCATCCTCAGGACAAAAAAGAATTTGGCAAGCTGATGGACGGTTTACTGGGTAATACAAGAAATGATATGCACCCGTACGTCCGTAGATTTAACTCTGCGGCTTTGGCATTTCAAGCGTCCACCATCTTGTGGTTCTCAGGAGTGGCCAGTATCCCTGAGACAGCGGGCGTGTATTCCAGAGCTAGGGGCGGCACAAGTTTGTCGGACATGCAGGATGATTTGAAGCAGTTGTTTACGGGCAAAGGTCGCGCTGAATTACTCAAGATTGCAGAAGATTTTGACATTGTGTCTAAGGAGGTCATCGAGCATACGCTGCAAATGCTGCATGGTATGGGCGATGTGAGTACGGGGCGTGTGAGCCAGAAGATTATAGCCACTGTCTTTAAGTACAACGGGCAGGAGGCACTGACGCGTATCACTAGGACATTGGCGGTTAAGGTGGGGCAGAGATTCATGCTGCGCCATGCGGCCAGCAATACACCTAACTCGAAACGTATGCTCAAGGAGCTGGGCATTGATGCGGCGACGGTTAATAAGTTTTTAGCGGATGGCGATTTAAGCTCTCCAGAGGGCAAGAAGTACCGCGATGCGCTGCACAGATTCACTAGTGAGGCTGTGACTAACCCTAATCGTGCGCAGGTTCCTTTGATAATGAATGACCCGCTGTTCACTATTTTTACATCGCTTAAAAAGTTCTTTTACGGTTTTTACGACAATGTCACCAAGGGCTTGTTTAACGACGCTAAAATACGAAGGACTGAGGGCGTAAGGACAATGACACCAATTATTCTTACCGCAGTAATGCTGCTACCTATGGGTATGGCGGCAGAGCTGCTTAGGGATTTTATTAAGTACCCGATGGGCAGACCCGATGGCCACGAGAAAGACTTTATGGACAGGGTTAAAGGCGGTGTTATGGCTTCTGGTATTTTTGGTCCGTGGCATATGGCTGAGTCAGCGTATAAACAATCTCAGTATGGGCGCGATCCTTGGATTGCGGCGGCTGGACCAACTGTGGGTTTCTTGAATGAGTTGCTGCGCGGGGAAGCGCGTCCTAGCAGGGCAGTACCATTACCGCTTGTGGCACAGCACCCATATTTATCTAGGGAGTTCGATAAATGGTGGGAAAGTTTTAGGGAATAATAGCAGTACACTGTTATAATGCCGTATTAGCTAACTAATACGGTGTTTCGATGTCTGAAAAATCAATGCAGAACTTTCCGGCGGAGGAGCTTCGCTGTAAATGCGCTCAGTGTAGTCTGGACGTCGAGCACGGTTGTGACACGGAGGCATTGTACGCGCTGCAACGCGTCCGAGTCCGTTTTGACAAGCCTATGTTTTTGACCAGTGCATTTAGGTGCGCGGATCACCCAGTTGAGGCTTCTAAAACAAATCCTGGCACGCACAACCAAGGTATAGCATTTGATGTCGCGGTTCCTTGGGGCGCAGACCGCATGGAGCTTGTCCGTCTGGCGATGGAAGAGGGATTTAAGGGCTTCGGCTTTGCGGGAACTTTCTTACACATCGATTTTCGTTCTACTGGTCTAACGTCTTGGACGTACTCGTGAAAATCACGTTTAGCGACTTTAAAGGCACAGCGCCAAAATTTGATGGCGAGCAGTTGCGTGATGGATATGCGGTTCGGTCTATTAATACCCGCGCGGGCAGATCCATTCTGGAACCTTTTAAAGCCTCTAGTCTCCTTGATACTGTGCTTACTACATCACCCGAATCTATATTCAAGTATAGGAATGAGTGGTTTAGCTGGGATACGCCAACGTCTGCGGTTCGAGCGCCAATAATTAACGACCCGTATGATTATGTGTTGATTGCTTCTGATGGTGCTGACCCTAAAGTTAGTTACAACTTAATCGCTGAATCGGGCGTGGGTCCATACCCTACGGCAGTTTACCCGCTTGGCGTACCCGCGCCTTTGGCGCCAATATCACCCCTTGTTGAGGATGCAGATGGATGGGCCGTACCAGACCCAGTGCCTTCTGAGGACGAGTACGATTATTCGGCAACTGCGTATGCGCTTGTATACAAAGACGCGTGGGGCAGATTAAGTGCACTATCCCCGCCTAGCACTGTGGTAGAAATACGGGAATACGATACCCAGAACACCAACAAGGTAACGTTTAGTCTACCTACGGTGCCATCGGGGTTAATCCTTACAGATGCGGTGCGTTCTACTAGTGCAAAAATACTTGTGTACCGCACTAACTTTGCAGGCGCGGGTCTTGGCGTATTTCAGTTTGTTGATGAGATACCTGTCAGCGCAACTTCTTACTCTGACGATTTGTTTAGCGGCGACTTACTTGAGTCCCCGATTAATGAAGCGTGGGTGGGTCCACCGGATACGAATACAGCACTGTACCCTAATGGCCCAATGGAAAAGGTTATCGTAATGGGGTCTGACATTGTTGTTGGCCACAATAAGAAAATCCTTTGTTTTGCAGAGCCAGATGCCTTTTACTCATTTCCTGTTGAATACTACAAAGCTTTCACTGAAGACATCGTAACTATCTCTCCTGCGGGCGCGAATACTGTTGTACTCACAACTAGCTACCCGTATGTAGTGCAGGGAACGCATCCCGCATCTATGAGCCCGACCAGACTTGCTGAACCTGTCCCATGCACCAGTAAAAATGGAGTGACAGAAGTAGCGGGCGCTGTTTACTACGTCAGTACGACTGGCCTTTACAAAGTTACTGATTATAGATTAGAAAACATTAGCCGCAGCTACATGACAGAGCGTGAGTGGCGTGCGTTAGACCCAACAACTATGGTGCTTTCTAACTACGACGGGATAGTATTTGTTCACTGCCAGACTGTTGGATACAGCTATACGTTCAATACGTATGACGCTTCTGATGGTATGCGCAAAGTGGATCTATACGCTACTGCATATGCCCAATTAGATGAAACGAATGACATGGCGTATGTCCCAAACGGGACAGGCCAAATTCAGCAGTTTGACTCTTCTGCAACAAGCTATCGCTTAGTGCAATGGACGTCAAAAACATACGACCTACAATCGCCCTCCTGTTTTTCTATCTTAAAAGTTAGGGCTAACGAGTATCCGGTCACTGTCACGGTAGAGGCGGATGCTATGGAGGGGGCAGGTAAATACATATACGAAGCGACTGTGTTGAATGCTAATTTTGTGTATCTGCCGTTTGAGAGTAGGTCTAAACACTGGCGCATAAAAGTGGACTCGACTAACCCACTAGCCACACTTGAAGTACGAGACATACAGCTGGCCGACAGCCCTACGGAACTTGATTAATGGCTAGCAAAAACAAGGCGATACTCCCACCAGTTCCGAAGACTTCGGACAGGGAAATGGCGAATTTCTTACGAGCAGTTCGTGAGAATGCTGAGATTATCGGGGGCAAGGGTAGGTCTGACCCGCTTGACCGGGCTATTACTTTTCGAGATTGGAGGGAGGCCAACGGCAGCCCTGACTTAACCAATGGCAAGGGTATAAGTACTGGGGCAACGGGAGTCGTATCGTTTAACGACCCTAAGCCGCAAATGCCTACGGGCGTGGAGATTTTCCCTACGTTTGAACGTGTGCTGTGTCGATGGGATCGCGTTAGCACTAGCTGGTACTTTGCAACCGAGATTTTTAGGCTAGTAGTCACAGATGAAGTGACCAACCCCCAGTTTGTTAACGCCACGCAGGTCGGCACGGTTATGTCGCCTTTCTTCACTGACAGTGTGGGGAGTGGAACAACCGTTCGCTACTGGATACGCCACCTAAATCGTGACGGTGAAGCGGGTCCTGTACACGATCCCGATGGCACAGAAGTTACCACATACGAAAAACCTATTGATGTCCTGACCGAGTACAGCAAAGACATATACGCGGGTGCCAACTACGAGTGGCTTCGCAGTGACATGAGTATGATGCACGCGGTAAATAGTGCGTTCCAAGTGGCTGGATTGGCCGAGGGTAGCGGACTGTCTCAGGCGTTGTCGCGTTCGGGCGACCTGAGTGACTTACTTGCGGAGCTTGCTCTACAAAATTCACTGGATAAACAGCAAAGCAGTTATGAGTTTCAGGCGCAGTTTGGTAAAAACTACGCAAGACTTTCTGGCGGCGTGCACGCAGCTGTGGGCTCTTTGGAAGCGTACATTGTTCGCATCGAGACAATGGAATCGAGTTGGGAAGGTATCGACCAAACCATCGGTGCGAAGATTGACACCTTCGAACTCGCTCTAGCTGGCGAAGCTGGCGCTGTAGCTACGTCTATAGTCAACCACACTGTTGACTACAATGGCGTTGAGGTTACGCTTCAAGAACTGGCTAGCGCATCGGCATCAGAGGCAGAGGGCTATGCGACGCAGTGGGGGGTTAAAAGTTCTATTGGGGGGTTGCAGGGCGGCGTGGGTTTCTACAATGACGGCGTGTCTACCAGCTTTATAGTAGATGCGCAAACTTTTGCGATCACTAATGGCACCGGGGATGAAAGCAGCGTTTTGCCTTTTGTTGTGCGTGACGGCATTGTCGTAATGAAAGAAGCCTTCATGGATATCGGGGTCATCACTACCCTAGTGTCGGAGCTTATCGTGGTGGATAAACTCGTCGCCACCATAGATATTGAATCACCAGTCATCAATGGCGGGTCGATCACTGGTACGACGCTGAATATTAACGACAAAACTACAATATCGGCATCCGGATTATTGGTCACTGAAGATGCAGTTGTGCGCGGAGAGATTATTGCGGACTCCGGGACACTCAACAATGTCACTATAGAAGATACGTGCACTATCGAGGGGGAGCTTAGTGCCAACAACATAGTGGGCGACGTAATCGATAGAGCGGTTGCGGTAGTTGGGGAAGATTTCGTAGTTGGCCCCTCGGAGAAAATGGTCCTCATTGAAGGGTATATCGTCCCAGGTGTTATCGGCACGCTGTCAGACCGAGTGCTGGTTGTTTCCGGTGTGGCGATTGACCACGAGAACGGCGGAGGGAGCCACAGTCATATCGACATTGTGCTCAGGCTTGATGGCGTCGTAGTTCAAACTTTTTATTCAAAAAATGTAGGCGAGGAGGGGTCAGTAACCCCAACACTAGGCTGCAAATTGCCTAAGGGCGGGTCTACGTACCATTTCGCTGTCACCGTGGAGCCCTACTCAAATGATAACGCTCTTGTCCAGCAGTCCGCGATAGTAGCTGATGTATTTAAAATAGGCTCGACCATACAGAACGTATCGGGAATGTACCCTCTAGGGTCTCCGAATACACCCCCAGTGGGCAACCCAGTATTTATTTTTAACGAGGATTAACATGTCACAGTGGTACAGATATGGCACGGTAAGTGTCCCGCAAGGAACCAATGTTGTAACGGGCGTTGCGACACAATGGACTAGTGCGGTTAACCCTCCTATGGCGGGGGACATATTTACCCAAGATAACCAGACTTTGTACGAGATAATGGCTATCACGGGCGACAACGCTCTTACGCTTGATAGGAACTTTACTGCAACAACTGTAGCAGGGGGTTCATATTCTATTATCCGAAACACGTCGGCTACCGTAAACACCCGCATAGCAGCGCAAGTATCTGATACGTTGGACTTGCTAGGTTCGCGCGTCACTGTCAGCACTACTGCACCGAGCGCGGGGCAGGGTAAAAACGGCGACATCTGGATAGTGGTGGCCTAATGTCAGGCGCTAAGTACGCGGGTTCTTGGAGAGCTATCAGCTCTATCCAGCACAAAACGGACGGTTCATGGGTCGAGCATTCTCATATTTACGCTCGGACTGAAAACGCATGGCATGAGGTAGACCTTGATGCTGAACCTTTGGGGCCTGCTTACCATACTTGGGTTATTTACGCTGTTGACCCTTACGCTACTACGTTTGAAGGCAAGGGCATATCGACAATCACGTTGGGTACGAGCTATGTGGGGATCCGAACGGGCAACCGAACTAACACCCCTGTCATAGGGGTCGATATTGTTGACAACGACGACCTTGTAGGTTTTGAGTGGTCAACATTAGGCGGCCAAGACTCCACGCTGATTTACATTTCTCCACTGGACGGCACGGCGATAAAAAACGGCGTCGGCCAACTTCGTCTCCGCGTGCGTCAGGTTTCTGGTACGCAAGATTTGGTTATAACTGAAGACCCGTCGGCACCCTTAGCAGACCCGCAGTTATATGTGGGCGGCGTAGCTAAAGGCCGCGAGCCTACGTTTAGTGCGGCTGACATAGATGAATCTCTTGTTGTCGAGCTTCGTAATGCTGGGGACATACTGGATACTATTTCACTTATAGATGTTACAGACGGCGGTGAAGTAGTTCAGGTAGGTTTTGATGTAGACAACGGACTAAGTTGGGTAAAGGCAGCGAATGATGGCGCGTGGGTGCCGTCTACTACAAACACAACTATGACGTTTACGTGGTATCAGTCAGGGGCAGCCATAGCGCAGCGTACAGCAACGTTGACGCTTGAACCAGCCACAGGGCACATACTGTGCACTAGTGATTATGTCAGCGGAGATGATTCCACCGTATCGTTTTACGGGGCGGGTACTTCGCGCGCTACTGTTTTGGCCACGCACACGCTTAGTAACGTTTCCATGGCCGAAAATGTTGTATCGGTCCGAGGCGGTGATGAGGGTGCTCAGGGTGACGACGCGATACTTGTCACGGTAACAAGCAACAATGGGCACGCATTTAAAAATAACCTCGGTGCTGCTAAAACAATCACCGCTAATGTATTTATTGGCGGGGCTGAGTCAGCGGATTACTCGGAGTATTTGTACACTTGGACAGTAAACAACTCCCCCGTGTACGCAACAACCTCTGGAACGTACGCTGGCACAGAGCAGACTTTCCAAACATACCTTGCGGACGGCGACGATGTTTCCGGCGTAAACCTTCGATCAATTGAAATCACAGCAACCGACGTAGCATCAGGGTTAAATTTTAACCTTAGCTGCGTCGTGTCTAACATTTAGGGAATACTGAGATGAGCAGAGTAGCAACTGGGGCAATTACCATATTAGATGTGTCGGACGGTATTAACCCGTTAGCGGTCACACTAGGAAACCAATCACATACATTTTCGGCTAACACGTTTGGTGAGGTGAGCACCGCCGAAAGAGAAACGTTCTCAAGTTCTGTTTTTGCATATGTAGGGGCAACTCGCGCAACATACGATAATTCAGTAACGCCAGCGGTCAACACATACAAAATAACGGGCATGGTCGTAACAGAAGGGTGGGGCGCGGTAAACGCCCCCGACGGAGGGCAGGCGGTTATTACTTGTAGCTCTACCCCGGAGAACACTACAAATAAAACGGGTACAGTCGTACTCAGTATGGATATCACTAACAGCGTCGGAAACGCCACCTCGGTAGAGGTGACTATCACATGGTCTGTGATGGTTGAGGGTGCTGGAGGCTCCGCGATTTGGATTACTCCGTCAAGACTAACTTTCCAGTTCGAGGAAACTGGCACTACGGCTCTCGATGGTGACATTATCCTAGGTCTAACTTACGCGGGGAACGTAGGTGCTCTGACTGTTGAGTACGCTCTGAACGGTTCTAATACATGGGATGATCTATTTCAGGGGACGGCAGCGAACAAAGCCAAAACAATGGATGTGACTGCCCCGCACGCGGGCGATCAGATTGTTATTTCGCCTGCTAACTTCGGTGTATCAGACATCTTTTCCGTTCGAGTTACGGGACTTAA